>MDSV01148081.1_pt1 | contig 22987 bp, 25 predicted proteins | sample 810851 | NCBI WGS metagenome assembly MDSV01 (sample SAMN05326640, study PRJNA326480) | marine metagenome | isolation source: seawater | place: Atlantic Ocean: North East | collected 2012 | reverse complement strand
GATGAGCATATCATGGGCCGTGTGTATGAAATGACGCAGCAAGAATTCAATGGTGACTTCACCAAGATGCACGTGATCCTCAGATTCCGTGTCACTGAATGTGTTGGCCAAGACGCCTTGACCACATTCATCGGTCACCACCATCAAACTGACCATATCCGCCGACAAATCCGCAGATACCGTGGAAAGGTCGACGATGTCATCGACGTCGTTTCAACCGACGGATACCTTGTTCGATTGAAGCCACTGATCATCACGCAGAAGCGTGTCCAGACGTCAATCAAGCAAGCCATGCGAGCTAAGACACGTGAATTGATCGTCGCTTTTGCATCCAAATCCACCTACGCCAAGATCCAAACTCAAATTTTGGACGGCACCATGGAAGAAGAAATCCGCAAGGCTGTTAAGCCAATCTACCCTGTAAAGAGCGTCGCTGTCCGCAAGAGCCAACTCTTGCAAGAAGGTGTCGTCAATGAGAAAGGTAAGACCCTCGACGAAATCCACGCTGAAGAAGCACGCAGCGATGCTGAACTCAAGGCAAAGAAGGCAGCAGCCCTCGCAGCAGCCATGGAAGATGAGGAAGAAGAAGCAGACGCTCCTTCAATCCTTGACGCCGCTGAAGCAATGGAACCTGCCTCCGAAAAGGCCGAGGCACCTGCTGAAGAAGCACCTGCCGAAGAAGCCGCTCCTGAAGAAGCACCTGCCGAAGAAGCAGCAGCCGACGTTGACCACAGCAAGATGACCGTTGCTGAGTTGAAGGAACTGCTCAAGGCCGCTGGCAAGCCAGTCTCTGGAAAGAAGGCTGACTTGATCGCACGCCTCAACGAGTGAAGCCCCTATGGCCCGCCTCGTTCAAGTGACCAGCGAAAGCAAGGTCCGGTGGCTAAAACGGCCACAGGGTTGATAGCAACTAAGGCAAGGTGAGGAACATGGAAAGACTCGGTGTGATTGGAGGTACTGGACTCATTGACATGACGTTGGGTGAAGAACTCAAGACCCACGGTCTGGAGTTGGTTCACAAGGATCAAGTGACCGTGGAAACTTCGTATGGTGATGTCCCTCTGACCTGCATGGAACTGACTCATGGAAGCAAAAAGAAGCAACTGATTTTTCTTCAACGCCATCACAATTCTGGCTCACCGAGTCGTCCACCTCACATGATCGAGCACCGTGCTAACATTCGGGCGTTGTTTGATGCTGGTTGTGAAGGCGTCATGGCCGTGTGCTCGGTTGGTGCAATCCCTGAGGATTTTCCACCAGGCAAAGTCGCTCTTGCCGACCAATACATCGATTTCACCGGTCATCCAAGCACCTTCCATGACGATGCAGCCGTCTTCACGTCGGTGACTGAGCCATTCGATTCGAATCTCAATGCTGCGCTTGAAGCGGTGCTGCGTTCAAGTCAAAGTTTCGATGCAGACGAACGAATGCATTACACCTATTGGCTTGCACAGGGGCCACATTTTGAAACGAAAGCAGAAATTGACGCCATCGACAGGCTTGGCGGTCATATGGTTGGCATGACCATGCCCAGGGAGGCAAAATTGGCAAGAGAATTGAACCTGGCATATGCAGCGGTGTGCATCTCCTCAAACTGGGCGGCTGGGCGAGAACCTGGCAACGCCAGCCAAGATTTAGATCATCACAGTGTGTCTTCGCAAGCCAACAGAAGGTTAGCACCAGTGTGGGCGTGTATGCTCGACTTGCTCACATCCTGAACATCGAAGGCATTAACCTGCTCCGCTTCAACGCAGGGCTATGAAAGGCAAGAATACTGAACAGTGGATGGCGCACGAGGCCAGCCACGAATGGGACGTTATGATGAAAAAAGTGGCAGCGTTTCATCACAAACATGACTTTGAAGCAAACAACGGTCACGACATGGGGTATCGAATCGCTTTGACGGTTGAAGAACTGGGTGAATTTGCAGCAGCTGTCACCAAAGGTAAGCCCCTCGAAGACTGTGCGGAGGAAATGGCTGATGTGTTGTTGCTGTTGATGGGCCACGCCATCGCAATGGAAGTCGATCTCAAGGACGCTTTTGAGAAAAAGTATGCGAAGATTATGCAACGCCCCTCAAGACAAGGTCGCTTAGGCCTAAGGGTGACTGAATACACCCCAGATGAGTGATCAGCGTATCCAGTGCTGGAACGTCATGTTGTGCTCGTCTCGAGGCCCTGCTTGCACATGCCGCTCGCCAATCAGGTGAAATCCTTCACCGTCCAGCGATGGGGCGAATGTATCTGCCCCTTCGACTTCAGTGTGGACGATTGTCCGATGAATCTCTTTGGTGTGTTCCATAAACAGAGCGTAAATTTCACCTCCTCCGATGATCATGATTTCTTCATCCTCGCCAAGTGCAAGAACAGCATCAAAATCCAAGACCTCAATGTCGTCGTGTGAAGACCTCGACATGACGATGTTTCGCCGGCCTGGAAGTGCTTTTGGCAGGCTGTCCCATGTCTTGCGCCCCATGACAATAGTTTTCGACATTGTCACTCGCTTGAAATGTTGTAAATCACTCGATTGGCGCCAAGGTAAATCCCCGTCCTTCCCGATGGCACCTTTCGTATCGCAAGCAAAAATCATCGTGAACATGGCGATCCCTCAGACTGCAATTGGGGCCGATATGTGCGGGTGATGTTCGTAGCCAAGAACTTGAATGTCATCGAATGTAAATCCGTCAATGCTGGTGACTTCAGGGTTCAATTGTAAGGTTGGAAGCGCCATTGGTTCCCTGCTCATTTGCAATTTCGCCTGCTCGAGGTGATTGCTGTAGAGGTGAGCATCGCCCAGCGTGTGGACGAATGCCCCTGCTTTCAAACCGCATACCTGGGCCATCATGTGAGTGAGGAGGGCGTAAGAAGCAATATTGAAGGGCACGCCCAAGAACACATCAGCGCTTCTCTGGTAGAGTTGGCAATTCAGCTTCCCGTTTGCCACGTGGAATTGGAAAAACGCATGGCAGGGCATCAAAGCCATCTCGTCCAGTTCACCAACGTTCCATGCAGAGACAATAATTCGCCGGCTGTTTGGATTGTTTTTGATCATGTCAATCGCTTGCTCCACCTGGTCGATGATTCGTCCGTCCTTTGACTCCCATCGTCGCCACTGCTTGCCATAGACGGGCCCTAGATCTCCGTTTTCATCCGCCCATTCGTTCCAAATTCGAACGCCATTTTCCTGCAAGTAGGCCACATTTGTGTCGCCTTTCAAAAACCATAACAATTCGTGGACAATCGAGCGCAAGTGAAGTTTCTTGGTGGTCACCATGGGGAAACCCTTCGAGAGGTCGAACCGCATCTGATGGCCGAACACCGAAAGCGTTCCAGTGCCCGTTCTGTCGCCCTTTGTCTCTCCTTCATCGAGGATTCTTGCCATCAGTTCATGGTAGACTTGCACGGACTCACCACACCTTCGTTGGAACGGAGGCACTTGAGGGTTCTTGAGGTGCCCGCTTCAAAGCGCAATGAACATGACATCTTCTTTGCACTGTGGTGCTTCGATGTAAGCCTCGACGTGATGACGTTCCAATTGAGAGAAAAAGGATGCAAGGAGGTTCTGAATGTGCTCAATCTCCCACGAGCGACACACGTACCAACGGCGCCCGATCTCGGCGAGAATAGCCACGGCATTTTGATGCTGACCGGCTTGATAGCAATCCATTGCAAACTCGATTTCTTGGTAATCTTGACCCTTTAGTTGGGTGCCGATGGAATCCTCAAAAATTTCAGATTGCTTTAGTGAGTACACCGCTTTATCTGACAGGGTGCTCGGTGTGTGTTTGAGAGGCCATCCCATGTTGCCTAAGAGCACCAAACTCACCATCGAATCAGTTGAGGGTGTCATCACTTCTGACTTCGATCGCATCACGCATGCCTCTTCTTGTGCGATCAAGATGTCGAGATGAGGGTCGCCCCCCAAAATTCGTTTTTGCATCGAGGCGAAAATATCCACTTGAATTCCAGGTGCGCCATCGCACGAAACGAGGTACGGTTTCTTGCCTCTTTGGTCAATCATCCAAACGTTTGACTGTTTCACCAATTCAATCAGCAATTCGAGTCCTCGTAATTCTGCGGCAATTTGTTTCTTACAGGCGCCCTTGATTAATTTGAGGCTGCCGAGCGGAGTCGCTATACGTTTCACACACGTTGAACTTTCAACAATAGATAAACTTTGGATTTATGGTGCACCCAGTGCGGTCAAAGTCTCCATCAACTGGTCGGTGAATTTTCGATACATAGCGGACAATTTCTGGCGGATTTCATGATCCTCCAAAGCTGCAATTTCCTCGATGAGGGCAGGCGTCATCGATCCACCGTGTTCATGGCCGAGCCACTCAGCCCACGTGACGCCTTTTCCAGTGTTCATGGTCACTCTTCGCCACGGGCGAGGCAATTTGTGCCGCTGAGGTTCCATCATGTTTCGAGTGCCAAGCAGGGCAATCGGGACGACGACAGCATGCGGGTATGATGCGGCTAAGCGGGCGACACCCGTTTTTCCTGGCAGCAAGAACGGTGCCTCAGTTCGTTTGGAGCGCGTGCCTTCGGGGAAAATCCCCAACGCGGCTCCGGCATCAAGAACGTCTGCCGCCTTTGCAAGCGCTTCATTCCCCCCTTCAGAACGTTTGGTTTCAATTTGTCCAGTAGCGGACATCAGCGTTCGGACTCCGGCGCTTTTGAAATGGGCATCCTTTGCCAAGTACCGAACCGGGCGTCGCGCACTGGCGATGACCATGATGGGGTCGACGTGGGAGAGGTGGTTGGCTGCGAGGATCACCGCACCTTTTCGGGGAATGTGATGCATTCCGTTGAGTTTGGTGTTGATGATTGGGCGCAGCAACGGCGATACTATCCATCGAATGATGCTGTAATTTGGGGTTGATGGCAACGGCACGCCACTGGTTGGAATGCGCCAATGCTCGTCGAGTTTGGACCATGCTGAGAGCAATTCCTCGTCATGTTCCATGAGCCTACGGCAATCTGTTTAGATTTATCACTTGCCGAAAAAACACCCTCCACGCGTGGATTCTAGCATGCTTGAACCCGAGCGAATGAAGTGCGAACAATCAAAGCATTCGGCGAAGAGCCCGCTCCATGAGCGATGGCACCGGGCGCCTCCACCATCGCGCACTCACACTGACCGTTCTTGCCTGCCTTTTGAGCGTGGCATGGAGTCCTGCGGCTCTAGCAGAGTCTGCATGGGAGGAAGACGGATGGTTGACGACCACCCTTGCGCAGGATCGCCTTGATTCAGGTGATGAATTTGGCTGCTATGGCATACCCGGCCTTTCGTGGCAAAATGATCCCGGTGCGGTGGCTCTTGAATGCCGCAGTTACATCGAAGAGCGCGTTCATGCAAGCAAATGGGGAACAAATCCAATCTCAACTTACACTCCAAACGGCCTCACTATGGCTCAACACACCACCGTTGCCGGCCAGGGCTTTGTGGTCCATGGCGACAATACGGGGCTGAGCGTTTCCGCTTGGCATGACGCCAATGGAACCCCGACTGACAAGTGGGACTGGTACAACCTCGGACGCAGAGGGGGGTCACTCGAACAACTGATCGGGTCGGTAGAGGAAGTGCAAGCCGCCGTCGAAGAAGGTGGTTTAGTCAACTTGTATTGGGTCGGGCGTGTCAACGACGCAACCATACGCCATGACCGAGACATCAGCGCCTACCTTGCTGAGGCGCCTAACGTGTGGTTGACCACTTGGGGGCAGGCTTGGTCCTACTGGACTGTGAACGATTGCTATGAATTTGTGCACACTGTAGAATCCGAGGGCGACCAATCTGTGTTGACCTTTGAATCCTTAATCACGCCAGAATGCACCGGTATGAATCCAGAGGCTTGGAATGTCCCTGTGACATGGGTCATTGATCTCAAGGGTGCTGCCCTCGAAGAGGTCAGTGATTCGAACGGAGCATTGGACAACATTTCTGGAGTGAGGAAAAGTCAGGAAGGTTATGCGTACACTGAGGGCGAATACCTTCACCTCTCCGTCCTGAACGGACACAGCGTGGAAATCACCTTCTCAGGTTCTGGCGATCACGACGTCGTTGGTCGCACAGCGTTCTTCAACAACCATTCTGCTGCAGTCACGATTGCTGCGCATGAAACACATGACTTGTTCAAATGGTCAAAGCGTTTTGTTGATGATGAGCACCTCGTGTTTACCTGGTTGGTTGAACCAAGGGAAGGCCTTGGTGACTCCGGTTGGCTCACCTACGTCGCTGCAGGTGTCGCTATTTCGACCATCATCGGTATGCTCGTGATCCTCAAAAAGGAGGGCCTAGGCCCACTCGCTCGCCTCCCCTCTCGCCCGTCAACAACGGGTGCGAAAAGCCATGATGAGTCCGAATAAAGGGCGAAGGCTTGATGCAAGGAAGTGAAGACCGGCCGATAACTGAGGTGAGTCTATGGCCGGTGAAGATGTGGTAATTGACCCGTGGGGCAGCGCACAATCCACGGATTATGATCGCATCATTGAACAGTTTGGACTTTCGTCAATGGACAACATCACGATGGACCACCCGTCGCGCCTTCATCGTCGAGGCATCGTTTTCGCCCACCGTGACCTCGATCAGGTGTTGGATGCCAAGCGCCGCGGCGATCGTTTTGGCGTTCTGACCGGGCTCATGCCAAGCGGCCAGATGCATATGGGCCATTCAATGGTGATCGACCAAGTCAAATGGTTCCAACAACAAGGTGGCGACGTTACCATTGCAGTTGCGGATTTAGAAAGTCAAGCCACCCGCGGGGTTTCCTTGGCAAAGGGAAGAAAAATTGCTCTCGAGGAATACATTGCCAATTATGCAGCATTGGGTTTGGATGTCGAGAAAACCAACGTCTACTTCCAGTCCTCACGACCGATTGTTCAACGCCTTGGATTCCAGCTTGGAAAGCGAACCAACCTCAATGAATTTGAGGCCATTTACGGATTTGGTGGCGATACCAATTTAGCCCATGTTCAAGCACCTATGGTCCAAGTAGGCGACATCTTACATCCACAGACCGACGAGTACGGCGGCCTTCGTCCTATCGTCGTCCCGGTCGGTGTCGACCAGGACCCCCACCTGCGGCTCACACGAGGTCTTGCATCGAAGACAAACTGGTTCAACGTCAATGACGGTAAGAACGCAGGGGTGACAATCACCCTTTCAGTCCATGATGAAAACGCATCAGTCTTGGGTCAAATGCCAAACGGGCGAATGGACAAACAAAAGCTCAATGAGATCTTTGCAGGCATCGTGAAGTGCCTCACAGAACTTGGTTACTCGGATCTTCAGTCCAATCCGAAGCAAGGGACTGTCAATGTCCCAAGCGCAACCAAACGAGACAAAACTATGATTCGCATGAAATTGCTGCACTACGAACGGCAATTAGGAGGGCTTGGGCTGCTCGCTCCATCTTCCACCTACCACCACTTTGCTGTGGGCATGACTGGCGAAAAAATGAGCAGCAGTAAACCGAAGACGACCCTCTTCCTCAAGGATGATTTAGCCACCGTGGAAAAGAAGATCAAACGGGCGTTCTCTGGCGGCCAGTCCACAATCGAAGAGCACCGCCGCCTCGGTGGAGATCCGGACATTGACGTAGCCTACCAGTACATGATGTACTTCTTCGAGGAAGATGACGCCTACCTAGGCGAATTGAACTCGGATTACCGAGCGGGCAAAATCTTAGCCGGTGAAATGAAGCAACTCTGCATCGACCGTGCCACAGATTGGATGGGTCAAATGCAAGAAATGCGAGACCAAACCGCACACTTGGTTGAAGAGTTCCTTGCTGAAGACGCCCGCTGATCAATCTTCATCATCGGAAGAAAATACGGCAGGGTCCGGTCCGACCGGGAGCGCTTTGAGTTCCTCTTCGGTCAATTCTCGGTGTAATGCTTCATCGTGCAAGATCATCGAATGCCCGTGGGGATCAAGAAGTTCCAATGTAAGGGGGAGTGCCCCGCTGGAGCCAGCGTTGACTATGCTGTCGATCATTGCCTCCAGTGTGGTCACCGATTCGACCGCTTCAGCCAAAGCTTGTTCATCTCGCTGCGGGGCTTCAGTGAGGCTAAGCATTTCAGAACGAATGTCCCTCAGGACCATTTCAACGATTTCTTTGAACCGGTTGAGCACCCCTTCGATGTTGCTGACGTAGCCGGTAGCGTTGCTCCCAGGGGCAACCTCCAAATCCAATTCATGAATTTTGACGGTGCATGATGAGGACCGAATAACTCGTGCTGAAAGGAGTTCAGAAGAATGAACGACAAGGCTCCAACTTCCGGGTTTCTTCCCTTCTGCTGGAATAAAATCAGTTTGCCGCCAACCGCATGAATGACACATCACCGTCACTTGGGTGTGCTCACCAAAGTAGGGGATCTCCTCGACGTGGGCGATCATGAACACCTTGCCAGAAACGCTGCATATCGGGCATGGAATGTCAACCGGCTGTTCTTCCATCAGGACCCACCCTCTGTGAAATCACCAGCCTCAACCGCAAAGGCCTCCATTTCTGTACCGTTGACGCCACGGCAACCGGCTGGGAGCAACATCAAGCGAGTGGAGGTCATTTGGAGGATTTCGCCACCGAGATCTTCGACAATGAAGGCGTTTAACTGATCTAAAGCAGCGGTGAACTCCACTGAACGCTTCATCAAACGCTTCATTTCGACGATGACTGCATGGCCATCGGCCACCCAGTCGAGCAAGGTTCCACATCCTGTCAGGTCGTCCAACACCGCACGATGCAGCACCAAACCACCTTCAGCATTCGCAATCGGCGGATGAGGGTATTTTTTGCCCAAGTCGGTGTACATTGGCTTGGTCGAAGCGGGTTGAACATTCGTTCTTGGCTTCAGGCTCGGCATTTCGAACGATCGAAGGGGTTGAGCTTCAGGTGCTGTAGGTGTGGAATTTGCTTCATCGGCTTGACGGAGCAGTTCATCGGCTTGGGCCAGGACATCCAAATCTGGCATCGATGGTACCACCGGCTCAGTTTTGGCTTTTTTTGGCGCCACCGGGGCTGGGGCGGGTGGGCTTTGACCCGAGGTGAATGCGTCGAGTGAGGATTGAGCCTCATCTCGCACTTTCCCCTTTTTCCGTCGGCGCATGATTCGGGGTCAAGACGGCCACCTCAAGAACACTCCCATGCTTTCTCTCCCCGAAAGGGCTTTTGGAAACAAAAAAGTGCCATCGGAATGCTTCGGCGGGTTGATAAGGGCCCGCAATTAACACAAGTCTGCGCCTCAACCTTCAAGAGGTGTCGGCGTGGAGAAGGGATTGATGATGATGGAGAACCAACCGAGCGTAATGAAAACTGGAACCAGCACAATCGGCATCACCTTCAACGGTGGAGTTGTCGTTGGAGCAGACCACCGAGCCACAATGGGCCATTTCATCGCCAATAAAAGCGTGCAAAAGCTGTTCAAGATTGGTGACAACCTCGCTTTGACCACCGCCGGTCTCGTCGGTCACGCACAATCGCTTTCACGCACCCTTGCAGCAGAAGTAGCTCTGTTCCAACTCCGCCGTCAACAACCAATGACCGTGAAAGGAGCAGCCACCCTCACCGCAAACATCCTGTCGGGACGCCCTCACTGGGTCCAACTCCTTATCGTCGGTGTCGACGATGAAGGCGGCCACGTCTACTCGATTGATTCCGCTGGCGGTTCGATCCCAGATTCGTACTGCGCCACAGGTTCAGGCTCTCCGTACATGTATGGTGTGCTTGAAGATGGCTTCAGCGAAGGCATGTCCCGAACCGATGCATTGAAACTCGCCGCCCGCGCCCTTCATGCATCGGGGCAGCGTGATGCAGCCTCCGGCAACGGCATGGATTTGGCTGTCATCACGGCCAAAGACGGCTATGTTGCCATCGAACAAAGCGAGATTGACAAACTTCTCGCTTGAAGTTCAAATCATCTTCCTGCAGCTCAACGCTGCATTCCTCTCAGGAGGTTGAGTGCACATTATTTTGTGCGAGCGCGGGAAGCCGGTGAACCATATGCGCCTGACATTTAAAGAACTGAAAGACCAAATTGCCAAAGTTGTACCAAAGGATATCCCTTACACGGTTGAACTCGAAGCAGGAAACATTGCAATTGTGACCCCAGTGCCAGCCAAGTTTGGCGGCGGCGAGGGTCTGATTGGGAAAATCGCCAAGCGCGTGAAGCGGAAGATTGTCCTTCGACCCGATGAATCAATTATGAAGAGCGAAGAAGAAGCAAAAAAGTTGATTCACGAAATTGTCCCCGAGGAGGCAGAAATCTCCAACCTTTACTTTGATTCCTGCTACCGCGAAATCATCATCCAATGCATGAACCCTGGTGAAGCAGTCGGGCGACGTGGTGCGAATTTGAATGCGATCCGTGACCAAACTGGATGGCTTGTCAGGGTTGAGCGCACTTCTCCCATCATCTCCAAAACAGTTCATGATATCAGGGGCTACAGGCAAGTGAACGCCAAAGAACGCCGAAAGTTGCTCAAGGATTTCGGACTGAATATTCACCGCCCACAACGACCAGGTTCTGCTTGGGCTCGTGTGACCGCGCTTGGGTCTTACCGAGAAGTTGGCCGTGCTTGTCATTTTGTTACCACCAATGAATCTCGTGTCATGATCGATGTTGGTGTGAACATCGCATCCGACACCGATCCAATGCCTTACTTCACCGCACCAGAAGCTCTTCCACTCGAGAAGTTGGATGCAGTCGTTTTGACTCACTCACACTTGGACCACGCCGGTATGTTGCCGGTTCTGTTCAAGTATGGATACCGAGGGCCCGTGTACTGCACCCCTCCAACCCGTGACTTGATGCTGCTTCTGCAAACTGACTACCTCAAAGTTGGCGGTTCTGAAGGCAAGCGAGCGCCCTACGATATGGAAGATATTCGCACCTGCATGAAGCACGTTGTTGATGTGGACTGGGGCGAAACCACTGACATTGCCCCCGACATCAAGTTGACCTTCTCGAATGCAGGTCACATCCTTGGTTCCTCAGCGGTCCACCTTCACATTGGCGAAGGAAAGCACAACATCGTCTTCAGTGGCGACCAAAAATACGAGAAGTCGTGGCTGTTTGATGCCGCTAACACCCGCTTCCCTCGCGTCGAGACCTTGGTCATCGAATCGACCTATGGCGCATCTGGTGACTACCAACCTTCTCGCCAAGAGGCAAATCAAGAATTGCAGGACATCGTTTCGAGAACCATCTCCCGTGGTGGAAAGTTGATCTGTCCAGTGTTTGCCGTTGGTCGAAGTCAAGAAGTGATGATTGCGATCGACGAATTGTTCCGATCTGGTCAAGTCAAACCGGTTCCGGTGTGGCTGGATGGAATGATCCAAGAGGCGACAGCAATACACGCCTCACACCCAGACTACCTCACCAGCAGTTTGCGTAAATCCCTGCTCAAGGACGATGGCGAAAACCCATTCACCAGTGAATGGTTCAGGCCTGTGAAGGGTCGAGAACTCCGTGAAAGCATCATTATGGACAACTCACCATGCATCGTTTTGGCCACATCTGGTATGCTCAACGGTGGCCCAGTCATGGAATACTTTAGACACTGGGCTCATGAAGACCGCAACTCGCTCTGCTTCGTCGGCTACCAAGCAGAAGGAACACTCGGCCGCCGCCTTCAGAAAGGATTTGGAGAAGTACCAATGGTCATCGATGGTAAAACTGAGATTGTCAAGATTGGTTGTGAAATGGTCACCATCGATGGTTTCTCTGGCCACTCAGACCGACGCCAACTGTTGGATTTCGTCGATCAGTTGTCACCCAAACCAAAGAACATTATTTGCCATCACGGCGATTACCACAAGTGCAACGAATTGGGTCACACCCTTCGAGAACGTTACAAGTGCAGAACTTATGCACCAAAGAACCTCGAAACTGTACGCCTTCTTTGATCAGAAAAGTGGAACGTCAATCCCCGCCTCAAGCGGATCAGGAAGATGCTGTTGTGCTTCGGGTTCACTCTGTTCCATCGACTTAGCACTTCGTCCTATAGAATGTTCAGCGCGGATGACAGTCGCACCTTTTTCTGGTGAAGCCTGGGTGCTGTTGAACAGGAACCAGATGAACGAGCCCAGAATAAGCGAGATTGCGAGGACCATGAACACGATGGTCGATCCGCCGCGCAGCACATTAAGCACAACAGCAGCGCATACGGCCCCAAGTGCGGTGGTCGCCAACAGCGTCCTCGAATTCACCACCATGCCTAGGCTAGGACCACGGTGTTCATGAACCCGTTGCGTCTGTCTTAGCACCATGTACTCAAATGACGCCGCCCGCTCCAGTTCCGCTGCTTGCCCCGGATGGTTGATGACTGCGGTTGCGCCATGGGGCGAAAATGCAGAAGATGCTTACGACCAAGGCCTGGTTGAACTCGGTCTTGGCGACGCCCGCCTCATTGAAATGAAGGGCGCCATGTTACCTCTTGGTTTTGGAGCAACAGCCCCCCAACCCCTCCCAATGGGGTCGCTGGTTGAATGCCACCTCGCAACCGCCTATGCGTGGAATGGGTCGACCGCTTGTGCCGGCGTTGCATGGGCTTCATGCACGACACCCGAAGGGGATGAATGTGCGATTGTGGCAACCATTTCGACGACTAAGGATTACGAAGAAACATCGTTGCTGCTTCGTAGAAACTTACAGCGGCGTTTGGCCAGTAGAGATTTAGAAGTCAAATCCTTTGATGTTGCTGTGGATGAAGTCACAGCCGCAAACGATCATCATGGCGTAGCAATGGCCGCTCTTATTCTTCCGAATTCTTTGTCACTTGGTGCGAGAACTGGAACTGGAAAGGTGAGGGGTGGATTGACCAGAAAGGCTGCAGAAACGCCACAAAAGCGAGTGGACGTCAAAGCACCAGCAGCACCAGCGCTTCGCCCAGGTTCCAAGAAGCAGAACACGGACTTTTCACTTTGAAAGAAGTCTTGAAAGACCCTGGACCCTAACACGGTGTATGGGCAATGGAAGTTTCAACGTCATCCGATGCCCTGCTTGCTCCACCTGTCACGGGCGCAAAGGCGCTCCTGGTTCGTGCCCACATTGCGGGCAACATTTGGGTGAGCACGGCGAGGTTCTGAAGACCGTCCATTCCGCTGAAGCCTTGCGAATTGAAGTGTCCTTAGCTAACACGCCTGCCGAACTCCGGGATGCATTGCGGCAACGAATCAAAGGCAACCAACCCCTCTCTCAACTGAATGAAGAAACCCCTTCGAGAATCATGGGGAAATGGGTGGTTGACTCGAAAAATGCAGAGGGTGTGCTCACGGTCCAGTCCGTTCAGCGAACTCTTGATCAAAACCACTCAAATTTGGATGCGGTTGAGGTTATTGAACAAGCTGAGGTGCAAGGAATGCTCGTACGAGTTGACGAGGTCCGGTGGATGCTCCTTGAGTGAACTTCATAGGTAGGACCTCGTGGGACGGAATGCAAGGGCGATTGGGTTAGCTTGGCCTATACTCGGGCGTTTGGGACGCTTGGACCCAGGTTCAAATCCTGGATCGCCCACCAGCATTCATGTGAATTCATTCTGGAAGAATGATTTCATGGACCCACAAAATGTGGTATCCAAATTGAGTTTTTATGAACCCTTGCGGGATCGTTTCGGGCTCCATTGCCCATACAGCGTCTTCGAAATCTTGTACCATTTGTCCTTCAACAAATTCGCCCAAATCACCTTTTTTGCTCGCACTCGAACAGTTTGAATATTTTTTGGCGAGTTTTTTGAACACCTTGAGCGGTCGCTTTGCCGTCTGGATTTGCTCTAAGATGCTACGCGCATCAGGCTTAGCTGCAACGAGAATGTGCCGTACGTGGGCCTTTCTCGGCTTACGTCGCTTGTCGTGCCTTCGCATTCAACCTCAACTCCTGTACCGTTCGTGTTGCTGACCTGTCAAAAAAGTGTGCCACGCCCCAAGCCACCAGCGTCAATACAAACGGGGGGCATCCTCGCAGTACCAATTCACGTTCGATGTCGGTGCTGTAGCCCGGAATTAGGGCGATCCAACCTATGGCGTAGGCGATGAATGCGAACAACGTATGGGGCGTCACGTTTCGATTGAAGAGCCAAGCAAAATTCCGACGGTGGTGCTCAAGTCCCATCATCACGCTGACCGAGGTAAAGAAACTCAACGGGCGAATCCCCGATTTTTCCTCTCCATACACCGAACGAACCGGAACCTCACGGATTCGCCAGCCGCCTCGGGCGAGGTTGATCAACCAGAAGTTGGGGTAGCCGTACCCTTTCCACGACCGGTTCCAAGGCCATGCCTCAAGCACTTCCGAGGCGGTTGCCGTGTAACCACATTGAGGGTCGTGTATTTTTTGTCCGGCGGCCAGAGTTGTTGCAAATGAAAGCACTTTGCTTGCCCAACGGCGTTGAGATGGCATTCCTTTTGCACCATCTAAATGGTCGAAACGGTTGCCTTTGGAGTGGTCGCACATTCCTGCGAGCACTGGAGCAATCACTTCGGCGAGGTCTCTAGGGTCCATCTGACCGTCACCCGCCATCACAGCGCTGACAAATGGTTGATCGAAATGGCTGAGGAGCGTTTGATGGCCGACATCGATGGCTGCGCCGACACCAAGGCCAGCGAGCATCACTTCGAGCACTTCGCAAGGTGGTTTAGCAGCTTTGATCTCCGATGTTGTTGAATCGGTCGAACCGTCATTGACCACAACGATGCAGTCGACAAATGATGGCATGGTCTCAATGACTTTGCGAATAAATGGGGCTTCATTGCGCGCCGGGACGACAACACCAATCATTCGCCCTCCCTCCATGATTCACCGTGCGCTAAGGGCCTCAAGAACCTGCCCAATAGCAACTGGCTCGCTGACGAGTTCTGCATAAAGGGCGGTTGCAAGCGTTGTTGTTTGAGAGGTTTGATAGGTGGAAGGCATAGCATACGAGCCGTGGCAGGCATCTCTATGCGCATCGTCCTCATTGGGAGGGACATCGAATTACGAGTTGTCTCGCTCATTGTACGTGCTAGAGAAGTTTCAGATGAAGTGGTGTTTGTCGATCTTGGTTCGAACGACGCCACTGTGGAGCTGGCCCAAGAAGTTGGTTGTCAGTCCTTGCATTTTACAGAACAGCTGAACGCCGTTGAACTCGCCAAGTTTCTCATTACGAGCCCTCTCGAACCAGCAAAGACCACGCTTGCAATCCAAGTGACTGATGCCTGGAAACTGCAAGACATCTCCCTTTCCATCAACCGAGCTAGGGAACTTTGGGATCTCCATCTTTCATACGAAGCACAGCCTGATGAAGAGCCTCAGGTCGAAGACCCAATTTTGGCAGATTTGACCCTACGCCACATCGTCATGACCCAATCGGGCATGAAGGCAATTGCTGCAGTTGGGAACGAAGACACGCAGGAGTCCCTGGATGAAACCTTACGTGTCCGTATCGTTCGTGCTGCGAACAATGTCAAGATCACTCAACGTGAATCCCTGGCAACAGCATCTAAATTTGCCCAATTGTTCTATTGGATGCTGGAGACAAAACACCCATTGTTGTTGTTTGGAATACCAGGTATTGTGTTGTTTATCCTCGGTTATCGCCTTTCTGGAAACATTGTTGGAGCCCTGGAAGAAATTAACTCAACATCAATCGGAGTCACATTGGCAACGATTGCGATGACCTTGATTGGTTTGTTCAGCATCATGGTCGCCCTCATCCTCTACATCATGGGCAAGCAAGTGGAGCAAATACAATCGCAGTACGATTGGCCATCACGCAACTGATGACAGAGAGTTTGATAGCGGAGCGGAATCAATTGTCGTCAATGCAGCCCAATCGACTCGTATGTTTGGACATGGACCGTGTTCTTGTCGATCACCTCTCTACGTGGCAATTTGTCTATGATCGCCTTGGCATCTCCAACGATGAATCCTTTGAACTGTACAACCAAGGGCTTCTCGATGAATGGGATTGGATCAAACTTGACATTGCACTCATCAAAGAGAGTCGAAAGGACGGTCCGATGGTCACCGACGCTGAACTTCGCGGCCTCATGGAAGGCATGCCGATGATGAAGTACTGGAAAGAATTGATCAGGGATCTACTCGACAATAATTTCCTTGTCGCCATCGTGAGCGGTGGCTTGCAACAAACTGCACGAGATATCGCAGCTCAATTTCCCTCGGATGAGCCATGGAAGCGACGCTGGGGCGGCATTGACCGGTTCACATCACAACGGTTCGGTGACGGGAATGACACCAAACTTCACGTCTTTACCAACGGTTGGTTGCAGGGGGCTCCAACGGCTGATGGCGACCACCAGATTGCTGATTTCGGTCGTTATCAAGTGCAAATGGATGGCAAGGGTTCGGTTGTCAAAATGCTTCAAAGAAGGCTCGATGTCACAAAGGAAAACACAGCCTCAGTCGGAGATTCTGCAGGCGACATCAGCATGTTTCAACAGTCCGGATTACCCATTTGTTTCAATCCCTGGGACGACCGCCCTAAGGCTCACGCGACCCACATCGTTGAAGAGAAAGATCTTGAAATTGTCAAGAATCTTATCTTCGAGCATTTCCGAATCGGTCCAACATCTTGATGAACCACGCTGGCAAAGTCACTTCATGCTCGGAGATGACTTGCTGACCTCAATTTGCCCTCATTGTGGATTTTTGCTTGGTGCCTTTATTCCTGGGATGCCATGCCCAGAATGTGGTGAACCGCTGCTTTAGTCCGAAATGAACTGAACGCCTCTGTCCTTCATGTAGGACATGATGTGTTCCATGGCGTTTGCTGAAAGCCCTTCTGGCGGGTGAATGCCGGGCTCAAGCCCGCATCCATCAAGAGGCCCATGTTCCAAAAAAAGAAGAGCGCAAGCCGCAGTGACCAATCCGGTTGTTCTTGCCATCGAACCATCCCCGTCCATGCCAGAGTCCTGAACGATGGTTTTTTGCCGTGTAGTTTTGTTTGAGGCCACGACTTCCAGCCAGGTGAATTCCTCCCGCTGTGCGTCGAACTTCCACGCATTGAGAAGATCTTCTTCTTCCATCGTTTGGCCCTCATTAAGCCAGCGATCAATGTGGCCCGGCCACCGAACGGTGTATTCTTTCATGGTCGAGCAGGGGATCGTGTCGAGCACGCTTCGCAAACCATCGGTGAGAAAAGCCTCCATGGTCCCAAAACCGTCCACTTCGATTGAGTGGCGTTCGCTCAGAGCAGGAACCTCCAGAGTGCGACCGTCAACTCGAATTCGAGCCGGCCGGGTGTATTCCTCAATGACATCAGAGGGTGAAAAAGGCGCCATGTAGGACCACTCGTCGTCCATATTGGTCGGGTTACCACCTACTTTGATGGCGACATTCTCCAACGGACCTAGCGCATTGAAGGCCTGTTTGACCAGCATGTTCGAAATGCCGGGGGCAATGCCCACATCCCAGAGAAGGACCGCATTGTTTGCAACAGCCAACGCTTGGTGTTCGTGAGGATCTTCTGCCGTGAAGGCCAAATCGATCACGTTGTGACCAGATGCAAGCAAATGTGGTCGGACCGCATCTCCAATTCGCCCGGGCAACATGTTGACGACAGTTTGCTTCGGTCCTAACTTCGCAATTTCGACCATTGCATCGCCCTGACGAGCCTCAACGTTTGGATGGTCATGCAATGAGGCGGGGACTTCGAGGTCGATGGCGATCACGTCATGACCAGCTTCGAGCAGTCGTTCAATCACAAAACGGCCGACCAGGCCGCTCCCTAGAGCCACCACTTTTGCCATCGGTTCACCTCAGGGTGTCACGCGTCGCGAATCACGGGGGAACGGGATGACTTCTCGAATGTGGTCGGCACCGGTCAGCCAAGAGCACACACGGTCGACGCCTAATCCGAAGCCACCGTGAGGTACGCCACCATAAGATCGGGTGTCAATGTAGAATTGGTAAGCCTCGTGGGGGGTTCCTTCCTCATCAAGACGCTTGAGTATCTCCTCTTCGGACCACGTACGCTCTCCTCCACCAATGATTTCACCATAGCCTTCAGGGGCCAACAAATCATGGCATAGGACGTACTTCTCATCCTCTGGATCGACTCGATGATAGAATGGCTTGGCAATTTTCGGGTAGTGCGTGAGGAAATGTGGGACATCGAAATCTTGAGTGAGTACTTTTTCTTTGGAATAGTCCAAATCTTGTCCCCATTCCACATCGACTCCCATGCCTTGTAGGGTTTCAATTGCCTCATCATAGCGCATTCTGGGGTAGGGGCTGTCAGCATATCGTGCGACGAGGTCGAGGTCTCTACCGAGGGATTCCAGTTCTGTGCTTTGCTCTTCGATCAGGGTCGAAGCGATGCTTCGAACAACACCTTCTCCATGGCTCATGATCTCTTCGTTGCTTGCCCAAGCCACTTCCATTTCAGCGTGCCAAAACTCAGTCAAATGTCGACGTGTTCTGGATTTTTCAGCCCTAAATGATGGTGCGATGGTGTAGAGGCGTTCAAGCGCTGGCATGGCTGCTTCAGCATAGAGCTGCCACGATTGAGTCAAGTAGGCAGTGCGGCCAAAGTAGGGCACTTCAAACAGGGTCGATCCACCTTCAACGGCACCGGCCACAAAGTTCGGGGCTTGGTATTCGACAAAATCCAAATCGCGGAAGTAACCATGGATTGCACCAAACACGCTGCTGCGCAATTGCAACATCGTGGTCATGCGAGACGTTCGGAGGTAAAGATGGCGGTTGTCAAGCAAGAATTCAGTTTCACCGCCATCGGCGGCAGCCATGGCTGATTCGGTGATCGGGAAAGGTCGCTCAGGGTTGACTTGCCCGACGATTTCCACGGATGAAACTACGAGTTCATGCCCACCTTCAGAACGTTCGTCGACATTGACGGTTCCAGTGATGATGATGCTCGATTCAATGAGGGCACCCTTCACTTGGTCAAAGGCCTCATCGCCCAATGCATCGCGCTTTGCGACGCATTGAATCGTTCCAGTTGAATCACGCAGAACGATAAAGCGAATTTTGTTCGAGCCTCGGGTTCTTTTGACCCAACCCTTGAGTTCGACCACTTGGTTGTCATACATTCCAGATTGCACATCTCCAATCCAAATCGTCTTCACCATCTTCGCACCTGTTGTCGGGTAGGCCATTGTCTAATTCAATGTCACCCATCCCTCGCAAAGAAAGCAAGATGCGAAAACCATGCCTGTGGACGGGGCATAACGGCACAAGCCTCAAACCATCTGCGAAGTGATGTGGTGCCGTGGCACGGGTTGCAGTGTATGCAATAGGCGGGAATGCGTTGGCATCGCCATCGGGAGATTCAGACGGTTCGAGCGAACGAGTTCTGGCCCACGTGATGTCTGATGTCGTAGATTTATTGGAGGCTGGTTGGGGTGTTGTACTCACTCATGGCAACGGTCCACAAGTGGGGCATCTGATGGCGCTCGACACTGATCTGACTCAGCCAATGGACGCATGGGTGGCTGCAACCCAAGGGATGATTGGCCATGGGCTCGCTCTCAATCTTGATTCAATTCTCTCCAAACGGCAACGCCCCGAACGCACGGTGAACGTAATCACCCGTGTGCTTGTGGACGGGAACGATCCTGGATTCGCCAAGCCGACCAAGCCAGTCGGTCCTGTCCTTTCATCGCAAATGGTCATGCAGGCAGATTGGGACATAGCTGAAACTAAAATTGGTCCTCGTAGGGTTGTAGCAAGCCCCTTGCCTATGGAAATTATTGATCTGCCAGTGATTCAGAAACTTGTGGATTTGCACGCTGTGGTCATTTGTGGAGGTGGAGGTGGCATACCGGTTGCACGCAAAGATCAACATTTCATCGGGGTGCCCGCAGTGATCGACAAGGACAGAGTTTCGTCTTTGCTAGCTATAAAACTCGAGGCAGAGGCGCTGATTATATCCACGGCCATCGATGCGGTGCGAACAGGATTTGGCACCGAGGATGAAGTGGTTCACCAAACCCTCACGCTCGATGAATGCGAGGCGCACATGCAAGCTGGTGAATTCCCAGCAGGTTCTATGGGTCCAAAAATTGGCAGTTTGATGGAAGCTGCTCTCCATCGTCCCGGGTTGCAAGCCATCTTATGCCAACCTGGAGATGCGCTCGAAGCCTTGCGTGGAACTGCTGGAACAACAATTGTGGTGTGATGTGCGGCTGAGCGCATGTTCATGTACTAGTTCAGACTCCAACAAACCATGACCAACGACAACATCCTACCCGAAATTGAAGCCTCTGCCCACTGTGACGGACCATGCGGCGTCTACGACCCTGCTAGCGCTCGAATTGCTGGAGAAGCAGTTCAATCGATGACCAAGAAAATGCTTGCACTCGAATACCCAAAGGTGTTCAGTTCCGAATCCATGGCGTCCTACCTCAACACCATGAGCCGCTACGCAGCCATCAAGGACGAGGAAGCACAGAAGTGCAAGCATGAATTGCTTGTTTTGTGGACTGATTTCTTCAAGCCACAGCACTTGGATGCCCACCCAGAACTTCACACCACCTTCTGGCAAGCAGCAAAACTTTGCAGCGCATGCAAGGTTGAAGTTTCAGCAGTGCACGCTCAAGAGCTCATGGACGCTATCGAAGCAATTCATCACATGTTCTGGGAGATCAAGGGCCGAGAAGTCCCTTGGATCCGTGCAAGTTGAGGACCGGATATGGAGCGATTCATCGCTGTTGTTTCAGGCGACAGCATGTGGCCAACTTACAACGAAGGGCAACGTCTCGTCTGTGAATCCTCGAATGAGTTGCTTGTTGTCGGTGCTGTGATCGTGTTCCAACACCCGCTTCATTCTGCTGTCAAAGCCATCAAGAGGGTCGTCTCAATCGAACAGGATTTGATCTTTGTTGAGGGCGACCATCCAGATCCAACCTCATCGGATGATTCCCATAATTTTGGGAAAATACCCCGCTCAAGCGTGCTTGGTGTGGTTGTGGACGATGCACCTTGATGTGTTCGTTTTGGCGGGCCTGACGGGGTTCGAACCCGCGACCGATGGATTAAGAGTCCATCGCTCTACCTGACTAAGCTACAGGCCCACCCCGCCGTCCTTCCGGTCGTATTTAATGATTGACGGACAACAACTCAAGCCAACTTAGTTCAGTCGTCCATTGGGGTTGATGATGGTCTCTACACCATTTGCTCCAGCAAGGACCACTGCGTCGCACATGCCATTGAACAATCCGACTTGAACCACGCCTGCAACGTGCAGAATGGCTGCCTCAAGACCTACTGGGTCAGTGATGTTGGGTCCCATGTGAGCATCAGCGATCATGTTTCCATTATCGGTGACGACAGGATTGTCTCCCGCCATGCGGCAATTGACTCGGCAATCAAGCAGTCGCCCGAGTGCACGAATCGTCGCTTGGTGTTCAAACGGCGTGACCTCGATTGGCAGGGGGAAGGCTCCAAGGGCCAAGACTCGCTTTCTGTCATCAGCCACGACGACCATCGCTGCAGACTCTTGGGCGACAACCTTTTCGCGAAGCAATGCGGCACCGCCGCCTTTGATGAGTTGAAAATCGGGGTCGTATTCATCCGCACCATCGATGACGATGTCCAAGCCATCGATCGACGAAAGTTCGACAAGTGGAATGCCCACCTGAGTAGCAAGTTGTTCGGTCGCAAGAGAAGTGGGTACGCCGACGATTTCCAGTCCCTCTTCTGCCATGCGGCGGCCAAGTTCCACGACCGTGTGCTTGACGGTAGATCCGGTGCCAAGCCCGACCTTCATACCGGTTTTGACAAAGCTGCAAGCCGCAATCCCAGCCTCTTTTTTCAGGGCTTCAACATCGGTCATGGCATCGTTTCAATGAGGGGAGTCCTTGAGGCTTTGCGCCAACTTAGCTTCAAAATTATCGAGCATCCCGTAGGGATGGTTCCATGTTTGCTGGCCGAAGTCTTTTCACCTGCCGAGGTTCGTCATCACCTACATGGGGTCGGCTGGGAGCGTGCGTTTTCATGCGGTCGCGATGGTGACCTTGTTTGTTCTCTCTACTCTTTTGCTCGGCTACACCCCATCCGATGCCTCGAGTTTAGGGGCCCAACAAAATGCTCACGAAGCGGTGACATTGGGCCAAGCAGAATCCATTACGATCGGTTCCTTTCCCGATGGGGCAAGCACCAAGGTCGAACTGGAGATCCCAGATGGTGAAGCGATTCAAGGCATAGATATCGATGTTGAACACGCCCGTCTACAATCGTCTATGGCCGCTTCGTGGACCGAATCAAACGACTTCTCAAACGGGGCAGTGTATGACGGCATGGACGTCAATGGTTCTTCTCTAAGCATTCTCCCTCAGGGTTGGGAGTGGGATTTCGAAAACGCCAATCACGGCTGGACCCTTGGTTCCCCTGCATGGCTCTGGGGCTTTGACACCAGTCTTGGCCAAGCAACTAGCGTGAGCAGCGGAACAAAGGCCATTTACACCTACAACGGAAATTATCCAAACGGTATGGGTTCAACGATTTGGGCCACATCCCCTGTGATGGATTGTTCTTCGTGCTCAGGGTCATGGGACTTGGATTTCATGAAGCGCCTCGGCGTTGAAAGTTCCACCTGGGACCATGCTTATGTTTCCGTAAAGAGCACCAATGGCAACTGGGTCAATGTCTATTCAAATTCGGGTTCTGTCAACGACGGTTCCATGACTTCACAAACTATTTCGATCACCAATTATGTTGCCGGCAACGCAAATTTCCAAGTTCGTTTCGGGATTGGAACCACGGACAGTTCGGTGACCTACACCGGTTGGAACGTGGACGATGTATCGGTCTTGCCGACCGCAAGCGGTGTCTCCTCAGGTGAGGGCAACTGGACTTCAGCGGCGTTCGGACCCAGCCAATTTGGTCAAGGCGAAAACAAGGCCTACGGTTACCTTCACATCGATGCGGTCATACCAGCTAACTCTGTGTTCGAATGGCGCCTTCTCGATGCCGTGACGCTTCAACCCGTAGCTGGCTTTGAACACATGACTGGGGTCAGTGTAGATCTC
>MDSV01123918.1_pt1 | contig 22991 bp, 19 predicted proteins | sample 810851 | NCBI WGS metagenome assembly MDSV01 (sample SAMN05326640, study PRJNA326480) | marine metagenome | isolation source: seawater | place: Atlantic Ocean: North East | collected 2012 | reverse complement strand
TTAGTTATATATTTTTCTCTTCTAAAATGAGCAGATCCCTTACCTCCATTTCCAGAACATATATCTATTTTAACATAATCTACAAAATTTCCCTCAGTCATTATATTTTAGAATCAATAAGATTGTATATACTTTGTGTTATTTCATTAATTTTTCCAAGACCTTGGACTATATAAAACTTTTTTTGATTTTTATAGTAATCTATTAAAGTTGAGGTTTTTTTATTATACTCTTCAAATCTATTTTGGATTTTAGATTTATCTTGATCATCTACTCTTCCACTTTCTTTTCCTCTGTTAATCAATCTCGCTGTTAGTATATCTTCATCAACCTCTAAAGCTACTGTCATAGATATACTTAAACCTTTGGTCTGCAAAAATTCATCTAACATTTTAGCTTGTATTGTTGTTCTTGGAAATCCATCAAAAATAAATCCGTTAGCATCGGGTGACTTATTTACTTCAGCTTCTAACATTTTAATAGTAACATTATCGGGAACTAAATCTCCTTTCTCCATGTAAGATTTAGCTAAGATTCCTAAATCTGTCTGCTGAGAAATATTATATCTAAAAACGTCTCCTGTTGAAATATGTATCAAATCATATTTAATTTTCACAAATTCTGCTTGAGTTCCCTTTCCTGAACCAGGTTTACCAAATAAAATTAAATTAATCATGATACTTTCTTTAATAAAAACAAATATACCCAAAATCAATAGTTATATTATTTTTATACATCATTACATTTTTAATGTATTTTTACACAAATAATTTTTATGAATTATTTTTCTTCAAATTTTACCCTAGGAATACTTGGTGGCGGACAACTTGGAAAAATGTTACTACAAGTAACCTCACAATTAAGTATTAAAACAAATATTTTAGACCCTAGTAAAGATTCTCCATGTAAAAATCTATGTAATGAATTTACAAAGGGAAATCTAATGGATTTTGACTCTGTCTATAAATTTGGAAAAAAATGTGACATAGTTACATTTGAAATTGAACATGTTAATGTAAATGCTTTAGAAAAATTAGAATCTGAAGGTGTATTAGTATACCCTAGTTCCAAAACATTAAAAATCATTCAAGACAAAGGACTTCAAAAACAATTTTTTTTAGAAAATAATATTCCAACTGCTAGTTTTAGACATTTTAAATCATATAATGATTTTAAAAATTCATCTTATAAAAATGAAATTACATTTCCTTGTGTCTGGAAAAAAACAAAATTTGGATATGATGGCTATGGAGTTGAAATCATTAATTCTGTAGAGGAATTAGAAAAGTTACCTGAAAACGAATTTATTATCGAAGAATTAATTCCTTTTCAAAAAGAATTAGCAACTACTATAGTTAGAAATAAATCAGGTGAGGTTGAAATTTTCCCTATGGTTGAAATGGATTTTAATAAAGAATCTAATCAAGTTGAATTTGTAATTTGTCCTGCACAAATAGACCAAGAATTAGTAGAACTAGGTACGCAAATTGCTTTAAAAGTTTCTGAGTCTTTTAAACATGTAGGTCTTTTAGCAATTGAAATGTTTTTGACAAAAGAAAATAAAATATTAGTTAATGAAGTTGCTCCAAGGCCTCATAATAGTGCTCATTACTCTATTGAAGCATGTGAGAACTCACAATTTAAGCAACATATAAATTCCATATTGAATTTTCATTTAGGAAGTTCTAAAGCCAATATTAATGCAATAATGGTTAATTTAGTTGGAGATAAAGGATTTTCAGGCCCTGTTATTTATCAAGGCATTGAAGAGGCGATGGAACTTAATAACGTTTCAGTTCATATTTACGGTAAGTCTGAAACTAAGCCAAATAGAAAAATGGGGCATGTAACAATAATTGATAAAGATTTAAAAGCTGGTTTAAGTAAAGCTAAATCAGTAAAAAACTTAATAAAAGTTAAAACAAATTAATTATGGCAAAAGTTGGAATTATTATGGGAAGTAAGTCAGATCTTCCTATAATGCAAGAAGCTGTCGATATCCTAAATGATTTTGGGATAACTAACGAGGTTGATATTGTATCTGCTCACAGAACTCCAGATAAAATGATGGAGTATGGTAAAAATGCTCATAATAGAGGGATTTCAGTAATTATTGCAGGTGCTGGTGGAGCAGCACATCTTCCTGGAATGGTAGCTTCTTTAACACCTCTACCTGTAATTGGAGTCCCAATTAAATCCAGAAATTCTATTGATGGATGGGATTCTGTATTATCTATTCTACAAATGCCTGGTGGTGTGCCTGTAGCTACTGTAGCTTTAAATGGAGCAAAAAATGCTGGAATTTTAGCTGCTAAAATAATAGGAACTAGTGTTGACGATGTTCAAAATAAGATAATAGAATATAAGGATAATCTTAAAAATAAAGTAATAAAGGATAGTATTAAAAAGTAGTTTGTGTTAATAAAACTATTAATAACAACCATAATAATGGGATTGATTCGACCCAAAAACTAGCAAAATATTTTTTTCACAGAAACAAAATTATAAAAGTGTTAATAATTAATACTTTTTAAGTTAAAAACTTTAAATTTTAATATATTATTTATTGTCTATTTACCTATTTTTGTCTATTAATTATTTGCATTAAAATGAGTAAATTTTCATCAAGACATATTGGAATAAATAACGAACAAAAAAATGAAATGCTTAGTTCTCTAGGATTAAATTCTATGGAACAATTAATTTCAGAAACAATTCCAAAAAATATTAGATTACAAAAAGAATTAAATTTAGAAGAAGCTCTTAGTGAAAACGAGTTTTTAACTCATATTGAAAAACTTTCAAAAAAAAATAAAAATTATAAATCATTTATTGGATTGGGATACAACCAATCAATAACACCATCTGTAATAAAAAGAAATATTTTAGAAAATCCTAGTTGGTATACTGCTTATACCCCTTATCAAGCAGAAATTGCTCAAGGAAGGATGGAGGCACTTCTTAATTACCAAACTATAATATGTGATTTAACTGGAATGGAATTATCTAATGCTTCCCTGTTAGATGAAAGCACCGCAGCTGCCGAGGCTATGACCATGCTTTTTAGTTCCAGAACTAGAAATCAAAAAAAAGAAAATATAAAAAAATTCTTTGTTTCAGATGATACCCTAGCTCAAACCATATCACTTTTTGAAACAAGAGCTGAGCCTTTGGGAATAGAGATTATTGTTGGAAGCCTTGAAGATTTCAATTTTTCTGATAAATTTTACGGATGTTTTATGCAATATCCCGCTGTACATGGTAATATAAATGATTTAAAAAAATATGGTGAAAAAGCTAAGTCAAATGGTCTGAAAGTTGTGATTGCTGCTGATATTTTTGCATTATGTTTATTAAAAGAACCCTCTATTTTTGGAGCGGATGTTGTTGTTGGAACTTCACAAAGATTTGGAATTCCGCTTGGTTATGGAGGTCCTCATGCCGCTTTTTTTGCTACAAAAGAAGAATACAAAAGGTCAATCCCCGGCAGAATAATAGGAATGTCCAAAGATACAGATGGAAACCCTGCCTTAAGAATGGCTTTACAAACAAGAGAACAACATATAAAAAGAGATAGAGCAACTTCCAACATATGTACATCTCAAGTGCTGCTTGCGGTGATGGCAAGCATGTATGGAGTTTTTCATGGTCCTCAAGGGCTTAAAAAGATTGCATTAAAAATTCATGAATTATCTGTAATACTTGACAGAGCATTAACAAAAATTGGAGTAAAACAATTAAATAAAAATTATTTTGACACTTTACTTATTGAAGGCCCTAGTGAAAAAATTAAAATAATTGCTGAAATAAATAAAATTAATTTCAATTATATAGATAATAATAATTTTTCAATTTCAATTAATGAAGCTACCTCGTTAACTGATATTCAATTAATTGTTGATGTAGTAGCTAAAGCAATTGACAAACCTACTACTACAATTGAGAATTTCTCAAAGGAAACAAAAATTCCAAAAGGTTACCAAAGAGAATCAAAATTCTTGCAGACTAAAATATTTAATATTCATCATTCGGAAACGAGTTTAATGAGATATATTAAAAATCTTGAAAGAAAAGATTTATCCCTTACCCACTCTATGATTTCACTAGGTTCATGTACTATGAAACTAAATGCGGCATCAGAAATGATTCCAATTAGTTGGTCCAAATGGAATAACATACATCCTTTTGTTCCTCTGAATCAAGCTAAAGGTTACCAAAAACTAATCAATAGATTGGAGAAACAATTAAATGAAATAACTGGATTTGCCGGGACATCATTGCAACCAAATTCTGGGGCTCAAGGAGAATATGCTGGACTTATGGTAATTAGAGCTTATTTAAAAAGTAATGCTCAAGGACACAGAAATATTTGTTTAATACCATCCTCTGCTCATGGAACAAATCCTGCATCTGCTGTTATGGCAGGAATGAAAGTAGTTGTAATCGGAACAGATAAACATGGAAATATTGATGAAAATGAATTAAAGGAAAAAGCCGAATTACACAAAGAAAACTTGGCGGCGCTTATGGTAACCTATCCATCAACGCACGGGGTTTTCGAATCCTCGATTCAAGAAATTACAAAAGTAGTTCATGATAATGGAGGTCAAGTATATATGGACGGTGCAAATATGAATGCCCAAGTAGGTTTAACTAATCCTTATATTATTGGAGCTGATGTATGCCATTTAAATTTACATAAAACCTTTGCTATTCCTCACGGAGGAGGAGGCCCTGGTGTTGGACCAATATGCGTAGCAAAACATTTAGTTCCATTTTTACCTAATAATCCTATAATTAATGTAAGTACGAAAGAAAGTGTCAAATCAATTTCGGGTGCACCATGGGGTTCTGCTTTAGCATGTGTAATTTCTTATGGCTATATATGTATGCTTGGGTCTAAAGGACTTAAATCTTCTACTGAATATGCTATTTTAAATGCTAATTATATTAAATATAGAATTGAAAAACATTATGATATTTTATATCAAGGAGAAAACGGAAGAGCGGCTCATGAATTAATAATTGATTGTCGTCCTTTTAAAGAAAAAGGAATAGAAGTGATGGATATCGCAAAAAGATTAATTGATTATGGATTTCATGCTCCAACGGTATCTTTCCCAGTTCCAGGAACTATGATGATAGAACCAACAGAAAGTGAAAATTTAGATGAAATAGATCGTTTTTGTGATGCCATGATTGCAGTAAAAACAGAGGTGGACAACTGTTCTAAAGAAGATAAAAATAATTTACTTTGTAATGCTCCCCATACAATAAAAATGATAAGCTCAAAAAATTGGGATTTTCCATATACAAGAAGTGAAGCTGTTTTTCCATTACCTTTTGTTCAAGAAAATAAGTTTTGGCCATCTGTTAGAAGAGTAGATGACGCGTTTGGAGATAGAAATTTAATATGTACTTGTGCACCAATAGAATCGTATATAGAAAGCTAGGTTCTTATTGTTAAGTTTTCTATTTTGTATTAAGAAATTTGAATTATATGTCAATTTGTATTACTGGTTCTGGATCGTATATTCCAGAAATAATTAAAAAAAATAAAGATTTTTTAGAAAACACATTTTTAAATTCTGATGGTTCAAATTTTAAAGTATCCAACGAAGTAATAATAAAAAAATTTCAAGCTATTACTGGAATCGAAGAACGTAGGTATGCAAAAGAAAATCTAAAATCCTCTGATTTAGCTTCTTTTGCAGCTAAGGATGCTATCAAAAACTCTAAAATAGATATAGAAACACTTGATTACATTATTGTTGCTCATAACTTTGGAGATGTTAAGTATAACACAAAAGAATTCGACCAGCTTCCTAGTTTAGCTGCTAGGGTCAAATACAACTTAAAAATTAATAATCCTGATTGTGTTAGTTATGATTTAATATTTGGATGTCCTGGTTGGATTGAAGGAGTTATTCAAGCACAAGCATTTATTAAAGCTGGAATGGCGAAAAAATGTTTAGTTATTGGTGCAGAAACACTTTCAAGGACTGTTGATACAAGTGATAGAGATTCCATGATATTTTCAGATGGTGCAGGAGCAACAATTATAGAAAAAAAAGATGATAACTTAAATCAAGGAATTCTTTCTCATAAATCTTGTACGTTTTCTACAGAAAATACTTTTGATTTATTTTTAGGTGATTCATTTAATCCAAATAAAAAATCAAAAGACAGATACATAAAAATGCATGGACATAAAATTTATGAATTTGCAATAACAAAAGTTCCACAAGCTTTAAAAGAATGTTTGGAAGCTAGTGGAAAGTCAATAAGTGATGTGAAAAAAATATTTTTGCATCAAGCAAATGAAAAAATGGACGATTCCATGGTCGAAAGATTCTATAAATTATATGATTTACCAAAACCTGAAAATGTAATGCCTATGTCAATTAGTAAACTGGGTAATAGCTCTGTAGCTACTATCCCAACTTTATATGATCTAGTAAAAAATAATAAAATAAAAAATCATTCATTAAACAAAGGAGATATTATACTTTTTGGAAGTGTTGGAGCTGGAATGAATGTTAATGCAATAACTTATCAAGTATAATTTTTTAAATAAGTTTTCTTTTTCTAAACTTTAAGTCAATATTCATAACTTAGATAAACTAAAGTGAAAATATGTTTTATTTAGATGACATTGGTAGATATTTTATTATGATAAGAATGTCATTTTTTAAGCCTTGTAAATGGCAAGTTTTAAAGGAATTAATTTTTAAGGAAATAAATGATTTAATAATTAAATCTGTTCCAATTGTTTCAATACTATCATTTTTTATTGGGGCTGTAATATCAATTCAAACTGCTTTAAACCTTAGTAGTCCTTTTCTATCAAAGTCTTTGATAGGTTTCGCAACAAGACAATCTGTTATTCTTGAGTTTGCACCAACATTTATGTCTATAATAATGGCAGGTAAAGTAGGATCCTATATAACTTCCAGTATAGGGACTATGAGAGTAACTGAACAAATAGATGCTCTCGAAGTTATGGGCATAAACCCACTTAATTATTTAGTTTTCCCTAAAATAATAGCACTGTTATTTTATCCTTTTGTAATAACTATTGCAATGTTTACAGCTATTTTTGGAGGATTTTTAGCAATGACATTTGCAGGTGTTCCTAGTGAAGCATTTATAACTGGAATTCAATCGGATTTTGAACCGTATCATATATTTTACTCTTACATAAAAACAATTCTATTTGCGTTAATATTAGCTACAGTTCCAGCATACCACGGATACTACATGAAAGGTGGAGCATTAGAGGTTGGTAAAGCGAGTACCTCCTCTTTTGTGTGGACTTCTATTATAATTATCGTTGTCAATTTTATTATAACTCAACTATTACTAAGCTAATGATAGAAATAAAAGGATTAGTGAAGTCGTTTGATGGAAATATGATTTTAAATAATATTTCTACTCAATTCGTTCAAGGGAAAACAAATTTAATAATTGGACAAAGTGGGTCTGGTAAAACGGTTTTAATTAAATGTTTATTAGGTCTACATTCCCCCAATTCAGGAGAAATACTTTATGATGGGGTATCAAATATAAACATGTCACAAGCTGAAAAAACACTACTTAGAAGAGAGATGGGAATGGTATTTCAAGGTAGTGCACTTTTTGATTCTTTAACTGTTTTAGAAAACGTAATGTTCCCATTAAAAATGCTTACAAAAAAAGATGAGGATGAAATAGTTCAAAGAGCAAAAGAAGCTATTAAAAGGGTTGAGTTAAAAGAAGCTAGCCAAAAACTTCCCTCTGAACTTTCTGGTGGAATGCAAAAAAGAGTAGCAATAGCTAGAGCTATAGTTATGAATCCAAAATACTTATTTTGTGACGAGCCCAATTCAGGATTAGACCCAAAAACCGCTATTGTAATTGATAATCTTATTCAAGAAATAACTAAAGAATATAATATTACAACCGTTATTAATTCTCACGATATGAATTCGGTGATGGAAATTGGAGAAAATATAGTATTTCTTGAAAATGGAGAAAAAAATTGGGAAGGAACTAATAAAGAAATATTTTCAACAAAAAATAAATCTATTACTGATTTTGTTTATTCTTCTGAACTACTAAAAAAAGTAAAAGATTTTTTATAATTCAATTTCTCTTATTAAAATAAAAGAATCATTAGAAAGTTTAAAGTTGATCCATTTCTTTATTTTCAATTCTTGATTCTCTATAAATTCCTCTGAAACTTTTTTAGACCATTTAGCGTTAAAAACTGGAATTGTATCGATTCCATTACTATTATACTTAATAGTTTTTTCATAGCTAAAATCAATTATATCTTCAAAATTAATTTTAATCTCTTCAATAATGGAGTTAAATAGGTCATTTATTTTCTCTTTTTTTTCAAGTTTATCTAATTTTTCTTTTAAGACCTCTATTTCAAGCTTTTTATTAACTAAATCTATTGAATCTCTATACCTCAACTCTGAAAGAAAACGCTTTTGCTCTTTAAAATCATTCTCTATATTTTGTTGATTGAAAATTATTGTAGTCAACGATAAAGAAGAATATTTCTTTATTTTGGCATTAAGTAAATTAATAGTCTGATTAGAAACTTGCTCTAATCCAAATGTATTTAAAATAATTTCGGATTCTTTATCTTTCCATGGCCAAGAAAATTCTTGTTGATTTTCATTAGAGTCATAATTCAAAATAGCTGAGTTTTCTAAATAATCTTTATCTTCCAAACCATCTAGCTCAATTTTTAAAAATTCTTTTGCTGAAGTTTCAAAGTTACTCTTATTTAATACCCCAAAAAAAGAATAAAAAGCTGGTATTATCATTAATAATGAACTGAGAGTTACCAATTTAGCTATAAAAGCTCTTCTCTTCGAGTTGGCATAATTTATCATTGGAAATCTAAGTAATTTGATTACTATATAAGTTGCCAATATAATATACAGCGTATTAATCATGAACAAATACATTGCTCCTAATGAAATCTCTTGAATATTTCCAGTTGCCAGTCCAAAACCTACAGTACAAAGAGGCGGCATAAGAGCTGTTGCTATAGCAACTCCATATATCACTGAAGATATTGTTCCTTTTTTTGTTCTTGCTATTATAAGAGCTAATCCACCAAAAAAGGCAATTAAAACATCTCTAATATCTGGTGTAGTCCTTGACAACAACTCTGAAGATTCTTCTCTTAAAGGAAATAGAGCAAAAAATAAATAGGCGGTTAGAACGCTTAAAACTACCATGACAACAAAATTCACCAAAGACTTTTTAAGTGTTTCCAAATCATTTGTTGCTATTGACATTCCAAAACCTAAAATAGGCCCCATAAGCGGAGAAATTAACATTGCTCCAATAACAACAGGAATTGAATTAGCGTTAAGACCAACTGAGGCAACAAAAATTGAACAAATTAAAATCCAAGCATTAGCCCCTTTTATAGAAATATCCTCTTTAATTGAGATTAAAGCAGACTCTTTATCAATATTTTGACTAAAGTCTAATGTGTCTTTTAAAAAAAAATATACTGATTTGACCAGACTTGTTTTATTTTGGGAATTGGTTTTTTCAGTTGAGTTAATGGCATTGTCTTCATCTGAAAAATTAAATTTAGATTCCATTACTATTTTTGTTTTAATCCAGTTAGTTCAGAGGAACTTCTTATTTTATCACCTAAACCATCTATCATCTGGATATTATATTTTTTACAAACAGAAGATTCTGGAACTTCACCAACAGATCTATCTCCTCCATTAGCAAAAATATCTGGTTTTAGAATTTCTAAAGATGCGCAAACAGTTCTATCTTTATCTACAGATAAGAAAACTTCGTCAACCATTTTTAAACACTTTACAATTTCTACTCTGTCAACTTGGTCCATAAAAGGTTTTCCTTTTTTCATTACACATTGATCATTATTATTTACTATTACAACTAGTTTATCTCCAAGACTTTTTGCTAGTTTTAAATATTCTAAATGTCCAACATGTATGGGATCAAAATATCCGCTAACTGCTACTCTTTTCATGTTTAATTTTTTTTACTCTTGCAACTGGTGAAAATAAATATTTTTTACTAGTTGCAATATCTTCACAAAGATATCTTTTTCTTAGTTTACCTATTTTTTTATAAATTTTTTTTTCGTTGTGTTGAAATAAATCTTCATTTGAAATATCAAATAAGAACATATTATCATTTTCTTCAAGATCATACTTACTTAGCGAAATTACAAGGTTAATGTCTGAGTCTGTTGTAGCAGAGGGATTCTTTAAATAATGAGCTAACCTCGAAAGTATTTCATCTGGAAAAATTATATTATTAAGAAAGGGCAACATCATAGATTGAAATGTCTTTTTCCATTCAGTTCCATGAGGTCTAATTCTTTTTTTTGAGTTTTTATTTACTCTAAAATGAGCTAACTCATGAATTAATGTAATTAAAAATCTATACTTATTATTTATATGATTAATCGTAATTTGATTGGTGCCATCTTTAAACCTCTTAAAATCACCATGTTTAGTTTTTCTAACTTTAACAATCTTTATAACTAAATTTTGCTCATCAATTAAATTTTTAACCAGAGTAAAAGATGAATTTGGAATATAATCTAAAACATCATTTTTTTTCATGGATTTGTAGTAGAAACTGGGATAATTTTTCCATTAAAAAAATTATTTCCTTCAATAGAAAATTTATAAATAAAATTTGCCATTTCTAAGGGTTTAATATTTGCCTTATATCCAGGAAAAGCTTCATTTAACATTTCTGTTTGAACTGCTCCTAAAGCTAAAGTATTAAAACTAATACTTTTGTCTTTATACTCTTCAGCTAACATTTCAGTTAATATATTTAAAGCCCCTTTACTGCTAGAATATGCTGATAATCCTGGAAACTTACTAGATCCTCCAATACCTCCAATACTACTTATATTTATGACATGACTTTTTTTTTCAAAATATGGAAATAACTGTCTAATGAGTTCAGCAACCCCAAAGACATTTACTTTATATATTGATTCAAAATCCTTGAACGAAGTGTCTTTAAAGGGTTTATTAAGTAAAGCTCCAGCATTATTTATTAATATATCTATTTTTTTAAATTCTTTATTAATAAAACTTGTAGCCTTAGTTATAGAGTCTGGTATTGAAATATCTAAATAATATGACTTTACATTTTTTAAATTTAAATCAGAAATTGGTTCAATATTTCGAGATAAGGTGATTACATTAAAATCATTTTCACTAAAAATTTTGACTAACTCATAACCTATTCCTCTACTAGAACCGGTAATTATTACATTTTTCATGAAATTAGATTTAATATTTAAACCAACATTGTAACAGGGTTTTCAATATAACCCTTAAGAGTTTCTAAAAATAATGATCCTGTAACCCCATCAACTGTTCTGTGATCACAAGCAAGAGTTAATTTCATGGTATTTCCAATTTGGATTTTCTCTTCAATTACAATAGGTTTTTGGACTATACTTCCAACAGAGAGAATAGCTGAATTTGGTTGATTAATTATAGATGTAAATTCTGTTATTCCAAACATACCTAAATTAGAAACGGTAAAAGTACTTCCTTCCATTTCATTAGGATTTAACTTTTTTTCTCTTGACTTTATTGCAAAATCTTTTACTTCTAAACCAATTTGGGTTAAAGATTTCTCATTTGCAAAACGAATTACTGGAACAACTAATCCATCTGGAACTCCAACTGCAACTCCCACGTGAACATGATGATTTAATCTCATTTTATCTTCAAACCACTGCGAATTTACTCTTGGATGCTGTTTTAAAGCCATTGCACAAGCTTTAACAACTAAATCATTAAATGAAATTTTAGTGTCGGGTAAAGTATTGTATTGCTTTCTAAAAGCAATAGCATTGTCCATTTCAAATTCAACATTCAAATAATAGTGAGGAGCAGAAAACTTAGAATCTTTTAATCTTCTGGCAATTGCTTTTCTCATTTGAGAATTTTCTATTTCCTCGAAGCTTTCATTTCCTTCAACAAACGTTTCAACTTTAGGTGTTTTTTTGGTAACAGCCTTTTGTAATGGATCATTTAGTATAGGAACATGATTTTCAATATCTGTTTTGGTTATTCTGCCATTATCTCCAGTGCCATTGATAGATTTCAAATCTATATTTTTTTCTTTTGCTATTTTCTTAGCTAAAGGAGATGCTAGAATTCTCTGGTTTGAAATTATCTCATTGTCAATTTCTGTAGCAAGATTTTTACTACTTTCTTCTAATTCTAATGTTTCATTATTTGTAGAAACCTTTATTTCATCTTCTTTATCAAAATTTTCAATTGCAGATTTAAAATCTGCATTTTTATCTCCAATTATTGCCAACAAGCTATCAACTAAAGCGGTTTGCCCCTCTTTAATACCAATGTATAATAATGTTCCCTCATAAAAAGATTCGAATTCCATAGTAGCTTTATCGGTCTCGATTTCAGCTAAAATATCGCCTTCCTTAACCTCATCTCCAATATTTACAAGCCAACTGGAAACAGTCCCTTCTTCCATTGTATCACTTAATCTTGGCATTTTTATTACCTGAAAATCTTTTGAACTAGAGCTCAACTCCAAACTATTATCAATTGTATCCTCAGATTCTTCAGTTTCTTTAATTTGATCTACCAAATCCAACTGCCCAATAATTTTGTCATCATTAATTAATAGAGAACTTATATCCTCATCTTTTTCTCCCACAATAGCTAAAAGAGTATCTACTGCGGCTGTTTGACCCTCGTTTATCCCTATGTGTAAAAGAGTACCTTCATAAAAAGATTCAAATTCCATAGTGGCTTTATCAGTCTCAATTTCAGCTAAAATATCACCCTCCTTTACGTCATCTCCAATATTTACAAGCCATTTTGCAACCACACCCTCTTCCATGGTATCGCTTAGTCTAGGCATATTAATTATCTGAGCCATTATTTTAATTTATGAGATATAAAATTATAGTTTTCTTCCTCGTATACTGCATCGTACATTACATTTTTTTCAGGATATGGAGATTCTTCTGCGAATTTCTCACATTCTAAAACTTTAGACTTGACTAGTCTATCAATATTAGATATTTCTTGTTCTGTAGCAAAATCATTTTCTAAAATCACTTTTTTAACTTGAGTAATTGGATCAATTTTTCTGTATTCATTCACTTCGTCTTTGGTTCTATATTGTTGAGCATCTGACATAGAATGTCCTCTATATCTGTAAGTCTTCATTTCAAGAAAAGTTGGCCCCTCATTGTTTCTCGCTCTGGTTATTGCTTCATCTAAAGCCTCTGCGGCTTTAATTGGATCCATTCCATCTACAGGACCACATGGCATCTCATAACCTAAACCAAGTTTCCAAATATCTGTATGATTTGCAGTTCTTTCTACCGACGTTCCCATTGCGTAGCCATTATTCTCAACTACAAAAACAACAGGTAATTTCCATAACATCGCTAAATTTAAGGTTTCATGTAAAGATCCTTGTCTGACTGCTCCGTCACCCATAAAACATAATGTCACTGCTCCTCTATCAAAATACTTATCTCCAAAAGCCATTCCAGCTCCAAGGGGAATTTGACCTCCGACGATACCGTGACCTCCATGAAATCTGTACTCCTTAGAAAAAATATGCATTGATCCTCCAAGACCCATTGAAGTTCCGGTTGATTTACCATATAATTCGGCCATTACTCTTTTTGGATCTACTCCCATTCCTATTGGCATAACATGATTTCTGTATGCAGTGATCATTCTGTCTTTTTTTAAATCCATGACATGAAGAGCACCAGCTAGCACTGCTTCTTGACCATTATATAAATGCAAAAAACCTCTGACCTTTTGCTGAATATAAACTGCAGCTAATTTATCTTCAAACTTTCTCCAAAAAAGCATGTCTTCATACCATTTTAAATAGGTTTCTTTAGTAATCTCCTTCATAGTAAAAAGTTAGATATCGATTTAACAAACAATAATGTAAAGTTAATATAACTAAACAATTGTTTAAAATTAAAATCAAATTATATTATTATAAAAAATTATATGTAAAAGAAAATCTTAATGTATTTTCCAAGGGGCTAATAACATTAGATGTGGATAGTAAATATGATAAATCAAGTTTAATTTCATCCAATTTAAATCCTGTTCCAAATGTTAGATATTGTCTTGCTCCTTTATTTTCGTTTTCATTAAAAAATCCTGCTCTTAAAGCAAAAGAATCATTATATAGATATTCTGCTCCAATAGAAACAGTAAACTCTTTTAATTCTTCGCTAAATCCATCAGGGGCATCGCCAAAAGATTTGAAAATCCCAGAGAGAAAATTAACATCTGCCTGATTGTAACCAATAATTTGTTGATTTGAATTATAAATAGGGATACTAGGAGATGGAACCAATAATTTATTCAGTTCTAAATTCACAGAAACTTTATTTGATGAATCAAAAATAAAGTCGAATGCTGAACCCAATTTAAGATTAGTTGGTATATAATTCTTTCTACCTAACTCTTCATATTTCATTCTGGGTCCTATATTTGAGATATTGAAACCTGCTCTCCAGACTCCATTAAAATTTTCATATGCTTTTTCGTCTGATTGGTAAAAACCTGAAATATCCACAGCAAAAGAACTAGCAGAGTCGGAATTAGAATCTACAGACTGTAACTTTACGTCTGACATTAGAAACCTACCTGTAACAGCCATCGCAAAGTAATCACTCAATTTTAGGGAGTAAGATCCATCTAAAGTAAATTCATTTGGATTTTCAAGTAAAGGAATATCTTGAGGATTTTGAATTATATCTATGTCACCTAAACTAAAATATTTAAAACTTGCTGACCAAGCACTTCTCTCATTAATGACATTAAAATAGTTAATATTTGCCAAAAAAACATCACTAACCAATTTACTTAAATATGGGGTGTAACTAACGCCTACACCTGAAAGATTTTCGGAAAATACATATTTAGATGGATTCCAATGTTGAGAAAATGCATCAGGAGTTGTTGCGACTCCTTGTTCTCCTAAACCAGATGCTCTTGCATCGGCGGAAATCATTAGAAATGGAACTGCAGTTGTAATAACTCTTCTTTCTTGAGAAAAACTAGTCTTAACTATTAATAATAATAGTAGAAAAAATAAATTATTTTTGATCATATTTAATAAAACGCTAAATATAAAGAATTATTATTTTTAGTTGTTTTAATTAAAAAAATTATTTTTTTTAAACTATTTGTTATCTTGCATGTCGAAATAGTTAAGAATACCTGTTCAGATATGAAAAAATTTAATTTATTTAGACTGCCTTTATTACTTTTCACAATTCTTTTGATTGTTGGTTGTAATAGAAATTCAATGAAAAGTGGAAAGAATAGTTCACAAGCTACAGGATGGAAAATAAATTCAAAGGATGGTGGATTTAAAAGTGCTAAGGCTTACAAAGGGCAGCCTGCTGGACCTGGTTTAGTTTTTGTAGAAGGTGGTACTTTTACAAAAGGAAATGTTCAAGATAATGTCATGCATGATTGGAACAACACACCTACACAACAATATGTTAGATCTTTCTTTATTGATGAAACTGAAGTTACAAATGAAATGTATGGTGAATATCTATATTGGATGAAAACTGTTTTTGCAGAAAATTTCTCAAAAATATACAAAGCAGCTCTCCCTGATACTCTAGTTTGGAGAAACCCGCTTGGTTTTAATGAAGATATGGTCAATAATTACTTGAGACATCCTGCTTTCCAAGGTCATCCAGTTGTTGGAGTGACTTGGAAACAAGCAGTAAATTTCGCTAAATGGAGAACCGATAGGGTTAACGAGCAACTTTTAGTGTCTAAAGGATTTGTCAGAGAGGGTGCGATTTTACCTGATAGTATTTCTGATGCTTATACTTTTAATACTAAGGCATACCTTTTAGATCCCTCTAGTGCCTATGGCGGAAAAATGAATGACTTAGCTGGAGATAAAGCAAAAGAAACTAATAGTGAAGGTGATGAGAAAATTTCTTATGCTACTAGAGAAACAGGGGTTTTATTACCTGAGTACAGATTACCTACTGAGACGGAATGGGAATATGCTGCTCTTGCTTTGAGTGAGATTAGAAAAGACAATGTCTATCGTGGAAAGAAAAAATTTCCATGGGATGGTGAATATACTAGATCTGGAAAGAAAAAAAATGTTGGAGACCAATTAGCCAATTTTAAATTAGCTGATGGAGATTACGGAGGAATTGCTGGATGGTCTGAAACTGGATCAGGTATTACTACATCTGTAAGATCATATCCTCCTAATGATTTTGGATTATATGGAATGGCTGGTAATGTAGCTGAATGGGTTGCAGATGTTTACAGACCTATTATTGATGAAGATGCTAATGATTTTAATTATTACAGAGGAAATATTTTTTCTGAAAATGTAATTGGTGAGGATGGAAAAATGGTCACAATTGATGAAGAAAATGCTAGTTATGATTTTTTACCTGGATCTCTTCAAGAGGAGGTAGTTAAAGATGAAGATATTGATAGGGTAAATTATTCAACTGGAGATAATAGAAATTATAACGATGGAGACAGAAATTCTGTAAGGGACTTTACAATTGAAGGAGATTATTCACGAATGTATAATGCTCCCTCTGATGAAGATGGTGACGAAGAAAGAACCACTTTAATTGATGATGAAGCAAGAGTTTACAAGGGAGGTTCTTGGTTAGATAGAGCCTATTATTTAGACCCAGGCCAAAGAAGACATTTACCTGGTTCCATGACAACTAATTTTATTGGATTTAGGTGTGCTATGTCCTACTTGGGAGAATCTAGAATAACTAGAAAGCCTAGAAAAAGATAAAAATTTCTCTTTCTTAATTTTTCAAAATTTATTTATTATTACCTTAATTCATTACTTTTAAGAAATGATCACTAGAGAACTATATCATTTATTTCTAAAAAGTAAAGGCGTTTCTACTGATACTAGGTCCATTGATAAGGGTAGTATATTTTTTTGTTTAAAAGGGGAAAATTTTGATGGTAATAATTTTGCTAAAGAAGCTTTAAAAAAAGGGGCAAATTATGTGGTAACTGATAATCATGAACTTAAAAATCCTAAGTTTATAAAAGTGGAAAATGTCTTAAAAGCATTACAAAAACTTTCTACTTTCCATCGATCTAAACTAACAAATACAATTTTTATTGCAATTACGGGAAGTAACGGGAAAACGACTACAAAAGAGCTTTTACATATTGTTTTAAATACGGGCTTTAAAACAATTTCTACATTAGGAAACCTTAATAATCATATTGGGGTTCCATTGACATTACTTAATATTAAACAAAATTCGGATTTTGCTATAGTTGAAATTGGAGCAAACCATGTCGGTGAAATTGATTTTTTAACTAATCTAATAAAACCTGATTTAGGATATATAACCAATTTTGGCAAAGCACATTTGGAAGGTTTTGGTGGATTAAAAGGAGTTATAAAAGGCAAGTCTGAACTATATAATTGGTTGACAAAAAACAACAAACCCATTTTGATTAATTCAAACGATAGCACTCAGGCTAATTTTATTAATTCTAAATCAATAACATTTGGAACAGAAAATAACTCAAAATATGTTTTTGAAAAGAAAAATAATAAAGATTTTATCTCTGTAAAATATAAAAATATTAAAATAAATAGTAATCTAACAGGAGAATATAATTTCGATAATATTGGCGCTGCTATTTCTTTGGGTCTTTATTTCAAATTAGATGCTAATTCAATTAAAAATGCAATTGAAAGCTATATACCAAAAAACAATAGATCTGAGATTATAACTGTAAATAACAGGAAAATAATTTTAGATGCCTACAATGCAAATCCCTCAAGCATGCAACTTGCTATTAATTCATTTATAAAGGTACCAGAATCAAAAATTGTAATATTGGGTGATATGTTTGAACTAGGAAAATATTCAAAATTTGAACATCAGGAAATAATCAACCTTTTAGAAAAATTCAAAATCAGAGCTTTATTAGTTGGGGAAGAGTTTTATAAATTGAAAACACAATCTGATTCTTGCTTTTTTTTTAGAACTAAAATAGAGTTGGTTTTAGAAATATCTAAAAACTTAATTAAAGAAAAAAATATATTAATTAAAGGATCTAGAGGAATGAAAATGGAAGAATTAATAAATCATATTTAATACTATTCTTTTTCTATTGCATTATATATTAACAAAATCAATAGCCCAAAAACTATCCCAGAAATTATTAATATCATACTAGCTAAACCAGTGGCTGAAAAAGAAAGTCGAAGTAATATTGTTGAAATTATAAATCCGGTATTTCTTATTAATTGGCTGTATCTTTCTGTGTACTGAAAAGAAAGAAGTAAAATAAACACATCTACTAAAATCAATAAGCTAAAAAATTCATTAAAAAATAAGTAATTTAAATCTTGGTCAAAAGATTCACTAACAAAGACGCCATTATACCAACTTAAAAAACTAAGAAAACAAATTCCAGCTAAAATTGGAAGAAGAATTATACTAACAAGTTTTTTTGAGGCTATAAATCTATCTAATTTTCCCGAAACAGACTTAACTGGAAGATTATCTTTAGTTTTTCTAAATAAAAAAATAAGAAAAAATATGACTAAAATACCAACTAAATCATAGATTAGTTGAAGATTGTTTGGATTTTCTATCCAATTAGCATTCAAATCTATTAACGGAATATCTCCAAAAATTTTACGAATTACTATTAAAGAAATTATTTCATATTGTTTACCAACCGCTGTAGTAAATGATCTTGGAATATAATAGATCAATAAAAAAGCTTCATAAACTAAAATAAAAGAAAAAGGTGTGTATAAAGCAGAAATAGGGTTCGTCAGTAAATTAGACTCAATAATTGAAAGATCTACTAAATTATTATTATTTAAAAAAATTAGAGATAAATGAATTATAAATCCAATAGAAGCTAAATATAAAATATACTTTTCGACATTTCTTAAGACACCTTCTGAAAAAATGACAGAAAAAAGATTTTCTATTTTTATTTGAATTTTCATAAACTATAATTTATTTAAATTTAAGATTTTTAAAGCAAATAAATAAGTTCTATACTTTTTAAATAACTTAGATAAAATATAAAAACGGATTTGATGAAAAACTACATAGTTAAAATTATTATTTTATTATTATTTATTGGATGTGATAACAAAAATTTAGAATGGGAAGTCTACGATGAATCATCAGAACTAATCTCTAACAAAGATCACTCAATCAATAGAATGCAGTTTAAACTCATTCAATCAAAATACAATGATAAAAATAAGTGGTTTAAAAATTTAAATACTTATTTAATTGATTTCTCAGAGAAGGATTACCTAGAACTTAAACCATTAATTATCGAAAAAGATATCCCTTCAATTCAAAAAAACATACTTTCTGGAAAGTTAACTTATGAGAAACTCACACTTTTTTATTTATACAGAATTAAAAAAATAGAATTTAATAAAGTCTCTTATTTAAACTCGATTATTTCAATAAATCAAAACATAATTTTGGAAGCAAAAGAAAAAGATAAAAAAAAGCCAAGCTCAATTTATTCTCTTTACGGAATACCAGTTCTATTAAAAGACAATATTAATTTTGACGGATTACCTACAACAGCAGGTTCTGCTCTGCTAAAGGATAATGTATCAGAAGATTCTTTTGTTGTGAAAAAATTAAAAGAAAGCGGTGCTTTAGTTTTGGGTAAAACAAACCTAAGCGAATGGGCATATTATTTTTGTGTGGGATGCCCTTTAGGATATAGTGCAATTGGTGGACAAACTCTTAACCCATATGGAAGGAAAATATTTGAATCTGGTGGCTCCAGTTCTGGAAGTGGTGTAGCTATTTCTGCTAATTTATCTTCTGTAGCACTAGGGTCCGAAACTTCTGGATCTATTCTGTCTCCCTCTTCATTAAACTCAATTGTTGGACTAAAACCTACCATAGGTTTGGTTAGTAGAACAGGGATAGTTCCAATTTCAAGTACTTTAGACACGTCTGGTCCTATGACGAAAAACGTAATAGATAATGTAATTGTTTTTAATAGCATTATGGGATTTGATAATAATGATAGCTATTCAAAAGAAAAAATTGATATTAATATTAAACAAATAACCAATTCATCTTTAAATGGTGTTAGATTAGGTGTTTTTAAAGAACTTTTAAACGAACCATTATACAAAAAAGCAATTGCGGAAATTCAAGAAGCTGGTGGAACAATAATCGAGTTTGAACCTCCAAAGATTAATTTTTCTGGATTTAGAAAAATCTTGGATGTTGATATGAAAAAAGAGTTGCCTGAATATCTTTTAAAGTATTCTAAGCAAAATTTAGATGTCAAAAATATTTCAGATATCATGAACTTTAATTTAAAAGACAGTCTAAAAAGATCTCCCTACGGACAGGGTATATTTGAGGGAATAGTTTCTGATAATACTTCAGAGGAAAATTTTAAAACATTAAAAATTAGATTAAAAAAAGAAGGACAAAGATATTTTGACGAATCTTTAAGAAAATACTCATTAGACGCAATTTTATCTATAAATAATTATCATGCGGCCTACGCTGCTGCTGCTTATTATCCGTGTTTAACTGTTCCTATGGGTTATAGAGAATCTGGGGTTCCAACAAATTTAACTTTTATAGGTCCCTCTTTTAGTGAAAATAAGTTATACCAGTTAGGTTTTGCTTATGAAAAACAGACTAAAAACAGAATTCCACCAATAGATTGATTATTTATTTTTATTTAAATAATCTAATGCCAATGTTGTCATAGATTTTAATCCTGTGATCATAGCTGAATCATCTACATAAAAATCAGGAGTATGATGGGGAGCTGCCATTAATGGATCTGTTCCTTTTTTAGCACCTCCAATGAAGAAATACATTCCAGGTACTTTTTCTTGAAAGAAAGAAAAGTCTTCTGCTCCGGTAATTGCATTCATTGAATATACATTATTGGAGCCATTAATTCTTTTTAAAGATGGTAACATATTTTCATACAGTTCAGGATCATTATAAGTAATTGGATAACTTACTTGATATGTAATTTTAGCTTTAGCGTTATTAGCTTCTGCAATATTTGACACAATTTCTTCTAATCTTTTTAAAACTAATTTTTTCATTCCGTCATCCAAAGTCCTAATCGTCCCCAGCATGTATAGGCTTTCAGGAATTATATTACTTCTAACTCCTCCGTGTATACTTCCAATGGTTACGACTGCCGCAGCTTCTGTTAATGGCATATTTCTACTAACTATAGTTTGTATCGAATTAATCATTTGAGAAGCAGTAACAATAGGATCAATTCCAGTCCAGGGCGTTGAACCATGAGTTTGAACCCCTTCAATGTCAATTCTAAACTCATTAACAGCAGCCATTATTCCCTTAGGCCTAACATGTACCTGACCTGCACCAATTTGAGACCATATATGAAGTCCAAAAATTGCATCTACATCAGGATTCTTTAAAACCCCTTCTTTGACCATAAGTTCAGCACCTCCTTCTTCACCAGATGGAGCACCTTCCTCAGCTGGTTGAAAAATAAATTTTACAGTACCAGGTATTTGATCTTTTAGTTCATATAATATTTTAGCTGTACCCAATAATATAGCAGTATGGGTATCGTGTCCACAAGCATGCATTACCGGAACAGTCTCTCCGTTATATTCTCCGGTCATATTAGATTTCCATGGTAAATCGGCTCTTTCTTTAACTGGAAGACCATCTATATCTGCTCTTAAAGCTACTACCGGTCCAGGCTTACCTCCTTTTAAAACCGCAACAACTCCAGTTTTAGCAACACCAGTTTGCGGATTAAATCCAATTTTTCTTAACTCAGTAGCTATCCTTTCGGCTGTTTTAAATTCTCTATTACTTAATTCAGCATTTTGATGAAACCAATGTCTAAGTTGAATTATGTTACTTTGATAACTTAGAGCTAATTCATTAACCTTTTTATCAAAATTCTGAGAATAACACAACGTAGAAATCATCAGGAAAAGTATGTTTATTTTTTTAATCATAATTTTAAATTTAGTGGGTCATACTGGATTCGAACCAGTGACTTCTACCCTGTCAAGGTAACACTCTGAACCAACTGAGTTAATGACCCATTATTATATCTTAATTTGTTTTTTAAAATATTTCCAGATAATAAATGTACCTAAAATTAGTATAATCACTGATAAATAAGAACTTTCAAAACCAAATTCACCTCCATTTAACATATTATTTTTGGGAATATTAAATTCAATAATTGAATAAGAGTCCAGACCGCTTACTTTAAATCCAAACATTGATTGAAAAAAATTCCAGCTAAAATGTAGTGCAATAGGAAACCACAAGTTTTTAGTAAAAACATATGATGCTCCCAAAAAGAACCCTGCTATAAAAATATTACATAAACCAAGAGTTGTAACATTAGGATTAGATCCGTGAATTAGAGAGAAAAAAATAGCTGAAATAAATAGAGCTACATAAGGATTAAAAGATTCCAATAAATTTTTTAATAGATATCCTCTGAAAATGACCTCTTCAAAAATGGAAACACCAGCAAATAAAATAATTGATAGTATTACCTTATTAATATCAAAATTAGAACTAACAAATACTATTTCATTAATTAATAATAAAAATAAAAAAGCGAAAGACATTATTATAAAACCTAAAATAATTCCATAATTGAATTCCTTTAATCTTCCCTTGGTTTTAAAACCTATATCAATTAATGGCTGTTTATCAATAAACTTCATAAAAAACCATAACAAAATTATCATAAAGAAAATCATGGAATATTCTAATATTATCATAGTCTTCAAATCAATATTTCCACCAGACATTTTATTAAGATCATATCCAAAAGCGAGTAATACAATCGCTCCTAAAACCTGAGGAATAAATAGTAAAAAGAAAGATAAAAAAGCTTTGATCCAGCCATTATGATTTA
>MDSV01242246.1_pt1 | contig 22992 bp, 27 predicted proteins | sample 810851 | NCBI WGS metagenome assembly MDSV01 (sample SAMN05326640, study PRJNA326480) | marine metagenome | isolation source: seawater | place: Atlantic Ocean: North East | collected 2012 | reverse complement strand
TTGTGTTGCAATTGATAAAATGGGGAATATATCATCGGGAACTTCAACTGGAGGTACAACAAATAAAAAATGGGGAAGAATAGGGGATGTTCCAATAATTGGTGCTGGCACATACGCCAATAATGATTGTTGTGGTATCTCTACAACTGGGTGGGGTGAACATTTTATCAGAAATGTTGTTGCATATGATATAGCTGCTCAGATTATCTATGATAGTAAAAGTATCAAAGAAGCATCTATGAACTCTTTGGATAAGGTAATGAAGACCGGTGGAGATGGCGGTGTAATAGGGCTAGATAATAAAGGTAACATATCAATGGAATTTAATACAGCTGGAATGTATAGGGCCTCTGTAGATAAAAATGGAAACTTAACTGTGAAAATTTATTCAGATTGATTTAAAGGTCTGAATACCTTTCTATCACTTAGATTCATTAGTATCTTATTTTTGGAATATAGAAGAGGAAAAAACTTATCATTTGCCCAATCTTTATAAAGATTTTTATAAAATTTACTTTTAGGATTCCCTGATTGTCCAGGGGAATTAGTTGCAAAACTATTATCCCAATCTTTTGTATTAATTACTACTCTAAAGCTACCACCTGATCTTTGATTTAATTCACTAGATGTAGATCCTGGTGTGAATCCATCTCCACCTCTAGGATAAGTTTTTAAAGCAATTATATCCTTTACAGAGTCATTAACGATTTTTTCAAGAGGGTGATATATCTTCACGTGTTTATAATTACTTTGTCCATAAACCCAATCACTTGGGTCTAATCCATATTTTTTCTCTAAACTATTTATCGCTTGATTAAAGGTTTTATTAAGAAATAGACTTTTTTGTTGATCATCCATCTTTGATATACCCTCAATAATTTTATAAATTTGAACTTCAATATATTTTTGTACCTCCTTTGGAACAAACTCTCTCATAAATTCAAAAGAAATCTGATTTTGCCATTCAATATATATTCCTGCTTCAACAGAACTTTTATCTAAAACATTATTCCATTTTGAAAGTTTTTCAAAGTATTCAATATTATTTTTCATGTATCCTTTTGAAAGTTCAATAATTTGCTTTGATGGAATAGAAAAATAGTCTATTTGAAGATTAATCATATCTTCCATATCAAATTTATCCTTACTTTCAAGAACACTATTAACCCTATCACCTCTATATGGATCAGCCCAGTCATATCCAATCACATCCCATCTGCCGTAATCCTCGGGTGTTACATTTTGATTGGCAGTCGCTATATATCCTTTTTCAGGATTAAAAAGATTGGGTTTCTCAATTATCTCAATATATTCCTGCCATTCAAACTTACCATTTCCACTAACTGGAACAAGACCGCTATGAGTTTTTCTAATAGGAGCAATTCCTACAGCTTGCCAACCTATGTCTCCATATTTGTCTGCCCAAACCATATTTTCTCCTGGAATATTAAAATAATTACAAGCATCTCTATATTCATCCCAATTTCTTGCCTGATCCATTCTTAAAGATGCTAAATAAGGTGATCCTCCTTCCTCAGACCAACCATTTTTTATGGCATAAGCTTTTTTTCTTTTCTTATCAATAAATGTCACAGGTCCATGAACTGAATAATATAATTCAACATTTATATCTGCATTATTTTTAACACTTATAGTCTCATTAATTATATCAAAGTTTAACCATTTCTCTTTGTGTCTGTATTGATTGTAATTATTAGGATTTAAATCATATACATAAAGATCCTCAGCATCAGTTCTAAATACAGTTAATCCCCAAGCTCCAATTCCATTATGTCCAATTGATATTCCAGGAATTTCAGGTTCACCTCCTCCAATCACATTCCAACCTGGTGCAACTAAATGGGCCATATACCGTAAAGATGGATTTGAAAGAGATCTATGAGGGTCATTTGCCAGCAATGGGAATCCATTGAATGATTTATTTCCAGAAATTGCCCAATTATTACTACCGATTGAGTAATCATCATTAATATGAATATTGGATTTAGTAAAAGTGATTTCATCTTCAGACTGATACTTATCCAATATATAGTGCTTCTTAAACTCAATGGGCTCTCTATATGCATTATATAGTCTTAATATATCTTGTTTTAAATCTTCATATTTTAAATCATTATCTAATCTTATATCCGGGTCTTTAGGGTGAAACCACATAAGTTCTTTAACTTTCTCTACACCAATTAGTGAAACAGCCCTTCCAATATTTAGTTCCTGATCAATATTACCTAGAAGTCCTTGATGGCGTGAAATTACATCTTCATTAGTCCATTTCTCAGGCATTATACCTAATAATTTAAATTCAATCGGAAGTTGAGATGGAGTCTTGTTCACTTCTTCTATATATTTATTAATTCCAGACACAAATGATGAAACAATTTCAAAACCATCTTCATGATAGTGATTAAGTTCATCAACCATATTACCTCTAAATTTGAAAAGTCTGGTTCCTATATCTCTCTCTAATTCATCATCACCAAAAATTTCTGCAACTGTTCCAGTTGCTTGTCTTCTCCATATTTCAAATTGAAAAAGCCTATCTTTCGCAGCTAGGTACCCTTGCATAAAGAATAAGTCACTCTGGTTATTTGCATAAATGTGATTTATACCATAATTATCTCTAAGAACTTCAACCTCATCCAATAAACCATCAATTTGTGATATGTTGGTACATGAGTATATTAAAATTGAAATGATTATTAATATAAACTTTTTCATAGGAGTTTACTTTTTCTAATTTATCAAAAAAATATCTCTTGTGCTAATCTGAAAGTGTTTGAATGAGCTTCAATTATATTCTTAAGAAGCATTGAATATCCGCCTCCCATTGAAACTTGAACAGGTATAGAATTATCTTTACATTTCTCTAAAATAAATCTATCTCTTTCCTTACAGCCATTAATAGTTAAAGAAAGTCTACCAAGTTTATCATTCTCAAGGACATCAACACCTGATAGATAAAAAATAAATTCAGGTTCAAATTGATCAATAACCTTAGGTATTGTTTCTCTTAATACTTTGAGATATTCAGTGTCATTTGTGTTGTCATCAAATTCAATATCTAGATCACTTTTTTCTTTTCTAAAAGGATAATTCTTTTTCCCATGAAATGATAATGTGTAAACATTTGGATTTGAACTAAATAGAGATGCAGTTCCATTTCCCTGATGCACATCAAGATCAATTATCAAGATCTTTTTAAATAAACCTTCTTGAATAATGTAATTGGCTGCAATTGCTTGATCATTTAACATACAAAAAGCTTCACCTCGATCATAAAAAGCATGATGAGTTCCACCTGCAATGTTCATTGAGATTCCATTTTCAATTGAATATTTAACACCTCTTATTGTCCCTTCAGCTATTTGAAGTTCTCTATCAACAAGTTTTTTGCTTAAAGGAAATCCAATTTCTCTAATCTCCTTTTTTGATAAATTAACGGATTTGAACCTATCAAAATATGCCCTTTGATGAGTAAGTAGAACTATCTCATCATGAACTTTTTTTGGATTAAAAAAGTTATATTCAGAACAGGTGTTTTCTCTGATTAACTGTTCTGGAATTAATTCATATTTTATCATAGGAAATCTATGATTTTCTTCAAGAGGATATATATAATTTTTATTAAAAGCAATTTTGAGCATTTAGATAAATATAAAAAAAAAGACCTCATTTTGAGGCCTTTTTAGTATACATTAAATGTTTTTTAGATCCAGGATGATTAGCTCTTTTATATAGTATTAGTTAGTGATTGGAGAGCTAAGTTCTGGTAAAAACATTAGATCCCTTATTTTTTGACCGTTTGGCATTAATGACTCAATCATTTTTTCAAGATCATACTCATAAGCATCATTACCATGAAGTTCATTATACTTGTCAACAGCATTTTGAATCTGTTCATTAGCTGCCATTTGATCAGCATAGTCTTTAAAGTAATAGAAAACAACCGCACCTGAACCATCACATCCTGAGCTACACCACCAAGTATCCATTGTAGTTGATGTTCCAGCTTCTTTATGAGCATTTGCAAGCCTTACTCTAAAATTCCAAAAGTCATCACTTTTTGTTGGATCAAAATTAAAGAATAAAGCTCTAGTAAGAGGTTTGAATTCTGATACTTCAGGAGTGTAGGATGCAGGATTAGCCTTACCCCACCTTCTAACAGCCCCTGATTCATGAAGGTCTCCAACAGTCTTTTGCCAATATGCATTACCTTCAGTATCAACATTATCAAGCCCAGCTAAGTTTTCAGCAATTTGGACTCTCCATAAATCTTGTGCATTAGCACCACTTAATATTTGAAAGGTATACCATTGAGCATTATCTGCTCCACTATTAAACATCTTTGTTTTTTTAGCAACACCTTCCATCATCTTTTCCATTTGTCCTGGCTTTATATCAAGAACTCTAGTAACAGCGACTTGGCTGCTAGCAATAGAAAAAGATAGTATTGTAATTAGTAAAAATAAATTTCTCATTTTAATTAGTTTATGTTATTATATAAATATAAGTTATACTAATAACTTAGAATAATTATAAATAAAGAAAATAAAGCCTAAAAAGTTAAGATATTGATAATCAACATCAAGAAAATAATAATAAGAACTAATGAGCTAAAATTTTTGACAGGGTCTTTCACTTTTTTAATTTTTTTTCAATTAAAAACTTCCATATTAATAGAAATAACAGTGTAAAGATTAAAAATTTAATATCTATTGAATCTCCATAATTTAAAAATTCTCTCATGTTAATCTTCTATAATAAATGTAGTTGTATTACGAGCGCTTAATTCGATTTCTTTATTGTTTAAATTTACCTCTATATATACAAGAGTTGCAGTTTTTTTTTTAACATCTAGACTTAGTGAGAACATGGCCCCATCCTTATTCTCAATTACTCCAGCGAAAGTACCACTCTTAACAAAACTAATATTTGTATTAAGTCGTGAATCATAATATCCACTAAACTTTGTTAATGTAGGAAGGTTAGTTTTTATCAATATACCCTTTTTATTAATCTCTAGTGTACCTTTGATATTAAGGCTATTATAATTTATTCCATTGTCCTCATAGAGCTTTATTTTGTATTTTCCAATTAAATTAGCGTCTGCTATATATTCTCCAATTTGTCTATCCGCTTTATACCTGTAATACTCGTCTTCACCAATAAAATTGAAATAATCTCTAAAATAGTCTGAGTATATTTTATCTGAGGCTAGTACTTCCAATTTTTTTCCAGAAAATTCCCATTTTGCTAATTTTTGAACTTCTTTATATTCACCTTTTAATATTAGGTATGATCTATACTTATTTTTATTCTCACTTTGTTCAAGTAACCAATGTATACTATCTCCTTTTATAACTGTATACCTATTTCCATAATGAGATAGTATATCTTCAATTTCACCTTTAATTTCATAATCTTGAAATTTCAGATTTGCTTTCATATTATTAAAATCAATGAAATATTCAAAATCATTCAAATCATAATATTTTTGTGACCAAGAATTAAAAGTTGCCAAAAAAAATAATATTGAGAATGTTAAGTTCTTCATTTTAAAAAGTATTTTAATAAAACGATTAAGAATAATATAAACCCGCTTGATATAAGAATGTAAGGGTTAATAAAATTATTAAGAAGTTTAGCAAAAATCATAAAAGCTAAAATATTTAAAGCAATAGATAATAAAACTAATATTGTCAAATAAAGATCTTTCATAATAAAATTAATTACAATTTTAGGATATATTTGTTTATAGCTAGTTACCCATTTTAATTCTAATGACTAATTCTAATTTAAAAAATATATTTGGATCTTCTTATACAGATGATTTCTTTTTAAATGGAAAGAAATTTTCAAAATCTCTGGAACAGGATGGGATACTAATTTTTAAATCATTTGTTGGAAATGATGGGATAAATACTTTAAAAGAAGAAACAAAGAAATTAAAGGATTTTTCCTATCAAAGTACATCAGAATATAATGTTTATGTTTCAGAACATGATCCATCTTTTTCAATTAACAGTGCTAGGAACAGGATGATGTCAACCTCAAAAAAATGTATTCCAAACGATTTAATTCCGAGTAATTCAATTCTTCAAAAAATTTATGATTCAGAAATAATAAAATCCTTTTTTAAAGACATCTTAGGTAAAGAAGAACTCCACCCATACTCTGATCCTCTATCTAGTATTAATATTAACTATTATGACAAAGGGGATGCCTTAGGATGGCATTTTGATAATTCGGACTTTACTATTACATTACTTGTAAAGAACTGTGAAAAAGGCGGTGTGTATGAGTTTTTTAATGATATGAGATATGAAAATGGCAAGGAAAACTATGATTTTGTAGAAGAAATATTAGATAATAAGGTTAAAGGTACTGTTGTAAATACCTTTGAAGGAGACTTAATGATATTTAAGGGGAATAAATCTATACATCAGGTAACTGCAGTAGAAGAAGGAGAGAGGATATTAGTGACATTTAACTATAACGAAACTTCAGGTGTAGCTCTCTCTGAAAAATCTAGAAAGACTTTTTTTGGAAGAATAAAATAAATTAACACCTCGAAGAGGCATTGTTCAATTATTCAGAAACAGTTCTTTCCTGCTCATATACATTAAAATTTACAATTTTACCCTCACGAATAACTGCATCATGAACCTGATAAAAATTTGTTTCTTCTCCATCAATAGTAAAAGTCATCTGATGACCTGAAGTAACATAATTGTTAAATTCTCCTGTTTCAGTGTTTTCTCCAGTATTATTAATAAACCATTGAGGTGTCCATTTTACGTCTGTTGCTGCAATCCATTCTTTCAGAAACTCAATATGTGCCTCATTACCTTTAATATATTGACCAGCTGGACCCCATACTTCAATATCATCTGAATTCATTTGAGATATTTTATCATAATCTCTGTTATTATGAGCAGCTAAATATTCAACCCATACTTCAGTATTATCAGATGATAATGTTATGTCAGATCTATCTCCATCTGCTCCAATGCTAAATCCTATAATTACAGGAGATTTGTCCGGTGTATCACAAGAAAAAGAAATCAAATAAATTGTCGTAAGTAATATATATATTTTATTCATTTTTTATATTTTATTATTTTATTAAAGTTAGTTATAATTTTTAGGTGATTTTCTCTTTTTTGATTGTTTTTCATATGCATAGCCTAGATTGTACAATAGCTGTTCCTTAAATGATCTAGTAATGAATGTAATGTTAGTTGGCTGGCCATCCTTTTGATATCCCATAGGAACTGTTAAAGCGGGAAAATGAGCAGCAGCAGCAATTCCAGCCATATCATTATCAACAGATATAAATACATCAAAATCGTTATCGTCCATTATTTTGTTCAAGAATTTTTTAGCTTCTACTTTTGTTATCTTTTTCATCTCAACTAAACTTGAATCAGTAACTGTGTCATAAACAATTTCATTAAATAAATGTTGATTATATGGGGCATGCAAAATGATATTTTCATTATTGAATTCAACTATATCTTCAATATCTTTAATACCTAAATCCTTATTAGCATGTTCTAATATATACTTAGGTAAATCACGTTTCATATCAGAAGTTAAAATTTTTCTAAAGTAGGGTAAGATGATCTTATTAGGTTCAAACGATTTAGTTTTGATACCAATCAAATTAAGATCTTTAACTGCATTACTGAAAATAGAATTATTTAAATACTCAGATGAAAAACCAATTTTGACTTTAGATGTATTAAAATTTTTCATTTTATTTAAATCTATTTTCTTTGATAAAAAACTTAACTCATCATTTTTATCAAAACCTATTAATGAATTATATATTAATGCATTATCATATACATTTTTTGTCATAGGTCCTACTGTATCAAAAAAGCTAGATATAGGAATGACACCAGTTCTGCTAATACTCCCAACTGTAGGTTTAAGTCCTACTAAAGAATTTTTTGATGATGGAGATAAAATTGATCCTGATGTCTCTGATCCCAATGAGGCAATTGCAAAATTTGCAGCTATTGAGACTCCACTGCCTGAACTAGATCCTCCAGATTCAAACTCTTTTCTTCCATATGGATTTAACGTCTGACCACCGATTGAACTATATCCAACAGGACATGGCCTACAAAAATAGTAAGCCCACTCACTCATATTTAATTTACCTAAGATCAGGATATCTTTTTCTTTTAATTGTTCTACAACGAATGCATCTTCATCAACTAGGTTATTTGAGAGAACTGATGCACCTGCTGATGTAATCATATTTTTAACATTTATATTATCCTTTATTAAAATAGGCATACCATAAAGTAAATTAGTAGCTTCCTTTTTATCCATCCTTTTTGCTTGATCAATAACATTAGGATTAAGAGATATAATGGAGTTGAGGTAAAATTCTTTATCCATTTCAAAAAGGTAAATTCGATAAATAAAAAACTTTACTAATTTTTCATAGCTTAAGTTTTTATTTAAAATTTGACTCTGTATAAAGCTAATGTCTTTATTTAAAATTAATTTTTTAAGTGAATCATATTCTGCAGTATCATATGATCCTATGAAACTATGGAAGGGTTTAAAAATATCATTTTTATTTCTAAATATAGATTGAATCCTTTTATATCTCATTCTTTCAATTATATGATTTGAGTTATACTCAATCTCATCAGCTTCATCATAATTTTCCCAAGTTATAATATTGTTGTTGCAAGAAGATGATAAAAAAATCATCAAAATTACTTTATATTTTTTCATTATAAATTGTTTATTTTTTTGAATATTAAACTTATAAAAATTCCAATTAATGATGATAATACAAGAATAAGATAGACGAATTGATGCCCTCTAATTCCATCATAATTATCCAATAGATAACCGTATAATGGAGTGGCAAAAATATCTGGAGTATATCCAATAATAGATACAATTCCAACTGCAGTTCCAATTAATGATAAAGGAATATCACTATTTTTTAGTATCGAAAAATATAAGCCTCTTATCGAATATGTTCCAACCGCAACAATTATTAGTGATAATATAAATAATGAATTAAGTCCAGCTACAATTATACCTGAAGAAAATAAAATAGCACCAATTAACATTATCATGAATCCACCAATAATAACATTAATGTTACCAGATTTATCTGCAAATAAGGCAATAGAAATACAAGCTAATGGTCTTAAATATTGTTGATAAGCTCCAATTTTTGCAGCCTCAATTTGGTCAAACAACATTATCTCTGAGGCATATAAAGAGTAAATGTCAGTTATTTTATAACCCATATATGCAGTTAATATTATTAGTCCAATCAAAATAATCGATTTAGATTTTATTAATTTTTTCATATCTCTTAGATTTCCAATTCTTGCATCTTTGTTGACCTCTATATTTAAAGAAACGAAAACATAAACACCTGTCATAAAAACAATAAACGAAGATGCGCCAATAACATATCTAAATGCATTTTGTTTTTCTTGAATGGTTGAGGCTGAAATATCACCAACCACAACAAAAGAAAAAATAAAAACACCTATTATCCCAATAGATGAAGCAACAATTCCTCTTCCTGCATCTAGAAAGCTAAATGTTTGTCCTTGTTTATATAAACCACCAATAATTGAAGTTGCCTTAATCATAGGTGCCCAAAAAAGAAAAACAGTGGTAAACCCCCAATAAGCAAAAAGTAACTGCATTGAATAATATGATGGGTAAGTCATCATGAAAACCCCTCCCAGCGAAGTTAATATTAATGAATATGATAGTAATTTTCTAGGAGAATATTTATCAGCTAAAGCTCCTCCTAAAATGTAAGAAAAGAAAGCTACAAAACCATAAGTTGAAAACAATGTTCCAAGGTCTAAATTTGATAGATTAAATACTTCTAAAAATGTAGGTCTAAAAACTCTTGCTAGAACATATGGTAATATATATATTGACTCAGCGGCTAGAATTAACGTAAAAAGATATTTATAGTATTGATTTTTAATGATTAATTAGCTTTTTGTTAAGATATAATATTTTAATTTATTAATAGTTTTGAAATATGTTTAAAATACTTAACAATTTGTTGTTATCTTCAATGTCTTTGATATTACTTTCATGTTCAAAAGAAGATGTTTCTCTATTTTATGATGAGGTTAGTGGTAAAATTTTTGTTAGAGTTGATCAAATTGAGTCAATGAATAAATCAATTGATCAAATAGATCCATCAGAATATGCTTTTGTAAAAAACTTCAGTCCTGAAAAAGGCCATACAGTTATGTACTTTGTTGAAAGTAGCCAAACTTGCACAATTTTTAATGCTTGGTTTCAAATGAATATCTTGAAGCATACCGCAAGTGTAGTCGAAGCAAATGTAAAGCATGGAAAAATATACGACTTAAAGGATCACAAAGTTAAATATGAGATTATTCAAAAAACCCCACTTAGAGTAACATATAATCTAGCTAATGGAACACAAATAATTGTTGAAGAAATAGAAAGAGAATTATTCTTCAAAGCAAAGGAAAGTTGGTTGTACAAATCAAGAAATACAGTTGATACAACTTTTTCAAGATGTTCTAATCTTAATTTAGATTAAACAGTCAATTTCAAATCATTAATTTAAGTAGCTGTTCTGAATTTATAATTTTTGCAAATTCATCTTTTAAACTTGCAATTGAAGCTTTATAAATGATTTCACAGTCAATTTCATTCCCATCTAATCCGAGTGTGTTATAACATGCTGTTGAATCTGAAATTAGATAAGTTTCATATCCTAAATTACCAGACATTCTAACTGTTGTTGATATACAGTGATTTGTAGTCATCCCAATGATTACAAGAGTTTTAATTTTCGATTTTCTTAAAATTTCATTTAGTCCTGTACCAATAAATGCACTATTTACTTTTTTTGTTAAAACTAATTCATTTTTGATTGGTTTAACATGATCATTGAATTCAAATCCTGGTTTTGATTCATGGAGCATCGAGCAAGGGTTTACAGAGCTGTGTCTAACATGAATTATTTTTAAATTAAGTTCTCTCCATTTTTTTAAAATTTTACCACAGATAAGTTCAGCATCACTATTATTTCTTTTTTTTCCTGGGTAATCTTTGTCTAAAAAAGCTTTTTGAATATCTACAAGTAACAAGGCAGGATTTTTATTAATAAATTCCATGATTGAATAAATTGTTTTTAACTTAAAGCTAAATATATTAAAATTGAATCAATCACTTAAAATTCATGCAATTTGGAATCCTGAAGTGTATCATGGATGGGGAAGAAATAAAAAGTTTTTTGAAGGGTGGTACTATAAAATTGTTGATAACTCTCAGAACAATGCCTTTGCTATTATACCAGGAATAGCAATGGATACAAATGGAAATAAACAGTCATTCATACAAGTATTAGATGGAAAAAACTTAAAGGCTGACTATTTTAAATTTAATTCAGAAGACTTCAAGCCTACACCAAGAAAACATGATCTATGTATTGCAGAAAATCATTTCAGTAAAACAGATATATCGTTAAACTTACCTAACCTTAAAGGAAAACTAAAATTTAAAAATTTATCACCTTGGTCAAATTCTTTCCTTTCCCCCGGTATCATGGGCCCATATTCTTTTGTCCCATTTATGGAATGCTACCATGGTATTATTAGTATGAATCATGATATAGAGGGTTCTCTAGTTTTTAATGGACAACAAATATCTTTTGATAATGGAAAAGGCTATATGGAAAAAGATTGGGGTCATTCATTCCCTGAGGCATACATATGGATGCAAAGTAATCATTTTTCAAACACTAGTATTTCAATTAAATCCTCAATAGCTATAATCCCTTGGTTAAGCAGCTCTTTTATTGGTCATATTGCAGGAGTCCTAATTGATGGAAAATTAATTGAATTTACAACTTACAACGGAACAAAGCTAAATACTTGTAAGATTACCAAAGAAGAAGTTAATATTGTTATGGAGAATAAATTATATAAGCTAAAGATTAAAGCTATAAGGGAGAGGTCAGCATCACTGGCATCTCCAATTAGTGGTTTCATGGATGGTAGAATTGATGAAAGCATGAAAGCCCATATAAAGGTTAAATTATTAGATAAAAAACTTAATAAAGTTATATTAAATGATACCGGTAAATCTTCAGGGATTGAGGTTGCTGGTAACTTTAAAAAATTAATTAAATAATCAATCAATTTTTTTTCTAAATTAGGGATACTCATAATAATAAATAATAAATAATGAACGAAATAGAAATTTTAAATTATGCTCAAATGAATTTTATTCAAAATGGGCTTTATATGGTAGCTTTTACTGCTTTTGTATTTATTACATTTAGGCTAATAAGGTTTCAAAGAGAGCAGAACGCAAATCTCCTTGGAAAAGTTTTAGTTACTGTATTTGGACTCTGTACTGTATTTTTTGGTTATAATGTTTTTTCATTTTTATATGTAAATCAACTAGGTCAATCATATAGATTATCTGAACTTCAGTCTTCTGGAATTGAATTATCTGCATTATCTCAAAATTGGGTTGACTATATTGGTTATACAATAAGTGATGGACTTCCAATTCCTTTTAGTCCAGAGCCTGCAGCATATATATTTTTGATTACACTTGCAGTTATGATTATAGCAGGAGTTTGGGTTAATCTTTCAAAGGATTAAATTGATATTAAGCTATGCTTTCTTTGTAAGCGCTTAAAGAACATAAAAAATAATAAAAAAGTAGTGAAAAACACTACCGAATATTACAAATAGGTGCCACAATGTATGATAATATTTTTTTTCGATTGAATAAAATATTGTGCCAATACTATAACTTAGTCCACAAAGAACAATCAAAACAATTCCACCAAAGTCTATAATTTTAAATAAGGTTCTAATATCAATTATAATTAGCCATCCCATAATAAGATATAGAGCCAAAGATAATTTTTCAAACTTACCAGTGTAGAGTAATTTAAATATGGTACCAAAAATTGCAATTGAAAATACTGCAATAAATATATAAATACCAGACTTATCAAGAAGTGTTATTAAGCATACAGGAGCATATGAACCAGCTATTAAATAATATATACTAATATGGTCAAATATTCTGAGTTTTTCTTTAAGAAGGGGCTCAGATACATAATGATATAGGGTAGATGATAAGTAAACACTAACAAGTCCAAATCCAAAAAAAAGAATACTTAATAAACTCAAAAATGGTAAGTCATTTTTTGTATATAATAAAAAGGTAATACCCGTAATTGATCCTAAAAGACCAACAAAATGAGTAATAGTATTCAAAAATTCTTCGTCTCTAAATATATTCATTTTCAATTGTAAACATAAAAATTACAATTCTAAAAGACCTTAAAAAAGTATAATTAACATAGAATTATAAAATCCGTAACTTTATAATTGTACTTTAAAAAATGAAGACTAAATCAGAGATAGTTGACAATTGGCTGGTAAGATATACAGGGCTAGAGCTTGAAAGCTTTGGAGAGTATATAATTTTGACAAACTTTGATAAGTATGTGAAGATTTTTGCAGATAAATTAAAATGTAAAATTACTGGAGAGGATAAGAATATGACTTCTTCTACTTCTAAAAATATAACTATAATTAATTTTGGAATGGGAAGTCCAAATGCAGCAACAATAATGGATCTTTTGTCTGCAATTTCTCCCAAAGCTGTTCTTTTTCTAGGTAAATGTGGTGGATTAAAAAAAAGAATTAATATTGGCGATTTTGTTTTACCAATAGGAGCTATTAGGGGGGATGGAACATCAAATGACTACTTTCCTCCAGAAGTTCCTGCTATGCCATCATTTTCTCTGCAAAAAGCCATTTCAACTACAATAAGAGAATTTAAGACAGATTATTGGACAGGAACAGTATACACAACAAATAGAAGAGTTTGGGAGTATGATAAAGAATTTAAAGATTATATAAAGAAAACAAGAGCTTACGGAATAGATATGGAGACTGCCACATTATTTACAGTTGGATTTCATAATAAAATACCTGTTGGAGCATTGCTATTGGTCTCTGATTCTCCAATGACACCTGAAGGTGTTAAAACTCTTGAAAAAGATGAAGTTAATTCAAAACAATTTGACGACAAACACATTGAAATAGGTATAGATTCATTAAAAAAACTGATGGATAACGCTGAAACTATAAGACATCTTAAATTTTAATTTTTATAAATGAGGATTCTACTTGTTTTTTTTTCTTTGTTGGTTATTAGCTGTAGTAAGGAAGCCTCTTATTATTCTGAAAAGGAATTAGCTGATGATGGTTTTTATAAAGAGATTTTAAATAATTCATTTATTTTTTATGAAGGTCAAGCATCCTACTATATTAATCATAATGGTCTTAGGAGAGAATACATTATGTATATTCCGCCAGATATTGAGTCAAGGGAAAACCTTCCAGTAATATTTAATTTTCACGGATATCAAGGTCAAGCTAATCAATTCTTCAACCAAACTAATCTAATTGATATAGCTAATGCAAATGGAGTTGTTTTGGTTTATCCACAAGGAGCTTTACTTGATGGAGGTGCTACTCACTGGAATGCTGCCCCAAAAAACTCTTCTTCAAATTCTTTCATAAATAAAAGTAATGTAGATGATATTGGTTTTTTTATAACCTTACTAGAAGAAGTAAATCAAAATAATATTCTTGATCTTAATAGGGTATATGCAATTGGGTATTCTAATGGAGGTATGTTTTCTCATTTCTTAGCTTGTAATACTGATAATGTGTTTGCTGCTATTGGTGATGTGGCTGGAACAATGCTAATAGATACTTACAATAATTGTAATCCATCTTCACCGGTACCTGTTCTAAAAATTCACGGTACATCTGACAATGTAGTAGCTTACAATGGTTTTGAGCAGCAAGGCTTCAAGACTGTTAATGAGGTTGTTGATTTTTGGAAAATAAATAACAAATCTAATGATGAATTTTTTTTTAATAGTATGAAAAGTAATTCTTGGGCTAATTATATGGGACCTATTGACTTTGAAAAATATACTTACGAGTCTAGTCAAAATAATTCAACTGTAGTTCACTATAAAATGCTAGGAGGACGACACTGGTGGGACTATAGTTTGGATAATAATTTAAAGACAAGCTCATTGTTATGGGAATTCTTCTCTAAACATTCTAAAGAATAATATCTTTATCTTAATAATAACAATTTAAAAATGGAAATCCCTGAAAGATTAAAATTTGAGTATCTTCTTGCACTTGATATGCATATTGAAAAAGTTGGAAAAGGGAACAAGGAAGTTACAATGAAAAAGATTTTTGAAATTACTAAGGAAATTGCTGATTTAGGTTTTGGTGAAAATGATATTCACGAAATAACAAAAGATGAGGATCTTTATATTAAATATGAAAAATGGAAAAAATCTAATACTAATTAGTTTATGAGATTTTTACAAATAATTCTTTTATGCTCTATTTTGTATGGTCTTTATTCAATTATAACTAATGATTTTAGTGGTTTAATTTGGTTAATTGGTGGGGTTTCTTTTTTCTTTTTAAGCAATAAATGGTTGAATAAATGAAAATACCTAAAGAATTGATCTTTGAATATTTGCTTTCACTTGAAAACTATACCGAGTCTCATCCTAGCATAAAAGATATTACATTAAGGGAAGCCTTAGATAAACAAAAAAAAATTATTGATTTGGGCTTTTCAGATAAAGATATTATTAATATGAAGAGTGATAAATTGATGATGGAATATAAATTATGGAGAAAAGAAACAGGTCAGTAGCATTTTTTATTAACTATACACTACCTTTAATACTTTCACAAAAAACTTAAAATGAATAATTTATTATCGATTGATTCTGTTTCAAAGTATTATGGAGAGTTTTCAGCTTTAAATAAAGTCTCTGTTAATGTAAAAGAAGGCTCGATATTTGGTCTTCTCGGTCCTAATGGTGCTGGTAAGACTACCCTTATTAGAATTATAAATCAAATTACTCAACCGGATGAAGGTCAAATATTATTTAATAAAGAACCATTAAATATTAAACATGTAAGCGATATTGGATACTTACCTGAAGAAAGAGGATTATATCCAAAGATGACAATTGGTGATCAAGCTGTTTACCTTGCACAATTAAAAGGTTTGGATAGGGCTACTGCAAAGTCTGAATTAAAAAGGTGGTTTGATAAGTTTGAAATTGTAGATTGGTGGAATAAAAAAGTTACAGAACTCTCTAAGGGAATGGCTCAAAAAGTACAGTTTATAGTTACTGTTCTTCATAAACCTAAGCTCTTAATATTTGATGAACCATTTTCAGGTTTTGATCCAATTAATGCAAATTTAATAAAAGATGAAATCCTTGATTTGAGGAAACAGGGTGCTACAATAATTTTTTCCACCCATCGAATGGAATCTGTTGAAGAACTATGTGAGGAGATTGCCTTAATCAATAAATCAAATAAAATTCTAGATGGAAATTTAGATGATATAAAAACTAAGTTCAAATCAAATATTTATGAAGTTGGTGTTAATGCGCAGAAACCAGATTTACTTAAAAATAATTTAGAGTCTAAATTTGAAACCTTTAAACCATCATTCAAAACAATTGGTGAAAACTTAAAGCTAAATGTAAAATTAAATGATAGACAAAGTTCTGAGGAATTATTAAATATTTTAAACAACCAGTCCAAGGTTATTCACTTTAAAGAAGTAATTCCTAGTGCAAATGAAATATTTATAAACTCTGTTGAAAACAATTAATATGCAACATTTTTCAATCATAACAACAAGAGAATATTTAAATAAAATTGGAAATAAATCCTTTATTTTAATGACTATTTTATTGCCAATAATACTTGCTGGGATTGGCTTTTTATTAGCGTTTCTATCATCTATTAATAATGATAAATCAAAATCTATATCAGTAGTTGATAATACTGGATACATTTTTGAGAGACTTGATTCAACTAACGATATAAAATATAATTTAATTGACACAAGTTCATTAGAAGATGCTAAGATTATTTCTAAAAATAATTCTGATTATGGTCTTCTTTACATTTATAATTTTCAAACTCCTGAAAAGGTAGCTGAATCAATTGTTTTTATAACTAATGATTCTCCTTCTTTTAGTACAATTGATAAAATTGAATCTGAACTTGAAGCAATCTTAACAAATGAAAATTATAAAATTGAGGGAATTGATATTAACCAAATTAACTCATCAAAGATTCTGATCAATTTATTTCAAGAGAGTTTTGATGGAAAAGAGACTAGTAGAACTGACGGATTAGTTTCACTCATATTTGGCTTTTTTCTTGGATTTTTATTATACTTCTTCATTTTTGCATATGGGAGTATGATAATGATGAGTGTAATGGAGGAAAAGACTAATAGAATTATCGAAATTATTATTTCTTCCGTCAAGCCATTTAATTTAATGACTGGAAAAATTATAGGTGTATCTCTTGCTGGACTAACTCAAGTATTTATTTGGATGGTAATGTTCTTTGCTTTTTCATTTATTTTCTCATCAATTTTTGGAATTTCTTCCTCTTATGATACAGGTGAGATAATGCTTTCATCTGGTAATGCTAGTGTTTTATCATCTTTTACCCTTGAAATGATTTCTGCATTTATGAATTTACCATTAGCTAATATTTTTATTGCATTTATTCTTTATTTTATAGGTGGTTATTTACTTTACGCTGCAATTTTTGCTTCAATAGGAGCAGCTATTGATAACCAAGCTGATGCTCAACAATTTATGCTTCCAATAACAATCCTAGTTATTATTGCATTATATGTTGGAATATTAACTGTTCCAGAAGATCCTAATGGAATAGTTGCTCAAATCTTCTCCTATATTCCTTTTACATCTCCAATCGTAATGCTAATGAGGATACCAAATGGTGTCCCTATTTATGAACAGATAATTTCACTAACACTTCTTTTCTCATCTGTTATATTTATGATTTGGGTAGGAGCTAAGATTTATAGAATTGGAATTTTAATGTATGGAAAAAAGATTACATACTCGGAAATTATAAAATGGTTAAAGTATTAACTCTACTAACAAAACAAATAAATAGTTTAAAATGACTAGAGAAGAATTTGAAAAACATATTGAAAAGCAAACTATTGATCCTAATCAAAAAGAAGATTATTGGATTCTTTATGATAAAATATATGAGCCACTATCTCCGCTTACGTATAATCAAAAAGCAAATTTATTGTTAGTAGAGTTAAGAAAATTAAAGAAATCAAATTAACCTAAAATATTGAAATGTATAATGCTGAAATAAATAAGGTAATAAGAAATAGAAAAACAGTCTATCCAACAGAATTTTTAAGAGAAGAACTGTCTGAAAAATTAGTAAAAGAGATACTTATAAATGCAACTTATGCACCAACTCATAGAATGACTCAACCTTGGCACTTTAAAGTATATAGAGGGAAATCTAAAGATACTCTTTGCAAAATAATCAATAAGATTGACAAAAAAAACCATTCTGAAATCAAGATAAATAAGTTTATAGAAAAAATAAGGTTATCCGATACCGTAGTGTCAATTATTCTGACAAGAGATTCAAAAGAACTTGTTCCAGAATGGGAGGAAATAGCTGCTGTATCTATGGCAGTTCAGAACATGTGGTTATCATGCTATGTGAATAATATTGGATCTTATTGGAGTACTCCACAATTAAAAGATGATTATGCAAGACAAATTAATTTAGATATCAATCAAAGATCCTTGGGTTTCTTTTTTATGGGTAGATACAACCATAGAGAGACTAGTAAATTAAGAGATGACATTACTCAAAAAGTTGAATGGGTAAAGAACTAGATATAAAAGCGTACAGATAATAAACCTAAAAATGAAAAAATTTTTACTAATAACATTTATAATTTTTGGTTGTTCCAACTTAAACGAAAAGTCAAATGAGATTGGTTCAATTTCAATATTAAATTATCCTGAGGAACAAGAACTTGAAAGATGGATTAAAATAGATTCTGGATATAAAAGGGTTTTTCAAGTGAGAAAATATTTTGAGTTTTTTGTTAATGATAGTTTCTTTGAAGATGAAGAAAATATATCTGAATTTAATGAGCTTAAATGGTCAACATTGTTAGAATACCAAAATAGATATTTTGACTTGGTAGATGAATTTAAAGAATATATTGATCAGGAGGAAAAGTTAACTAAATTTGTCGATTCAGTAATAATGTCTGAATACCCTAAAATAAATGACTTTACTCAGAAGATATTTAAGCTAGGTTCAAATTAAAATTTATAAATGAAAAATTTAATTAAATTTTTTAGTTTACTGTTTATCTTCAGTTGTAATAATATGAATACAAATCCACCTATTGCCAAAAAAATTGAAAAAAAATTAGAAATCCATAATGATCTTAGAGTTGATAATTATTATTGGCTAAAAGAAAGAGAAAACCCTGACGTGATATCATATCTAGAAGAAGAAAATGAATACAAGGAATCATTGCTAAAATCTACTAATAAATTTCAAGAAACCTTATTTAATGAAATGAAGAGTAGGATCAAGAAAGATGATAGTTCAGTTCCTTATTTTTTAAATGATTATTGGTATATAACTAGATATGAGAAAGGTAAAGAATACCCTATCTATACCAGAAGATACATGGATATTGATTCAGAAGAAGAAATATTATTGGACGTTAATAAGTTGGCAAAAAAATATAGCTATTATCAAGTATCTGGAATTAGTGTAAGCCCAGACAATAAAAAACTTGCCTTTGGAGTAGATACTTTATCAAGAAGAATTTACACAATTAAGGTTAAAGATCTTGCAACTGGTGAAATGTATCCAGATCAAATCAACGGAGTAAATTCATATACAACATGGGCTGCAGATAGTAAGACTATGTTTTATACAGGAAAAGATTCACAAACCTTAAGGTCTGATAAAATCTTTAGACATGAGTTAGGCTCTGAGCAAGACAAAGATGTATTAGTTTATGAGGAAACTGATGAAACCTTTTCAACTTTTGTTTATCCTTCAAAGTCAAGAGATTATATTATGATTGGATCAAGCAGTACAATGTCAAACGAATATAGATTTTTGTCAGCTAATACTCCAATTGACTCATTTAGTTTAATTCAAAAAAGAGAGAGAGGATTAGAATACTCTCCTTCCCATGTTGGAGATGAGTTCTTTATTCTAACCAATCAAGATAAAAGCACAAATTTTAAACTTGTGAAAACACCTATCTCATCTCCAAACAAATCAAATTGGATTGATGTTATTCCTCACAGGGAAAATGTACTTATTGAAGATGTTGATTTTTTTAATGATTTTATGGTAATTGCAGAGAGAATAGATGGTCTTTTAAAATTAAGAATTAGGACATGGAGTGGAAAAGAGGACTATTACTTAGGTCAGGATAGTAAGCTAGACTATAAAAATGACACATACTCATCTTCAATTGGATATAATCCAAATTTTAATACAAATTTATTGAGATATAATTTCACATCCTTGACAACCCCTAACACTATTATTGATTACAACATAAATACTAAAGAGGAAAGAGTTATAAAACAACAAGAAGTTATAGGTGGATCTTTTAGTTCAAGTAATTATACATCTGAAAGAATTTTTGCTAATGGTCATGATGGTGTTCAAATACCAATATCAATTGTCAGGCATGTTAAAACAGATTTAACCCCAAATACACCTATTCTTCAATATGGTTATGGATCATATGGGTATACAAGAGATGCATCATTTTCGTCAATAAGATTAAGTCTTCTGGATAGAGGTTTTGTTTTTGCAATAGCTCATGTAAGAGGAGGGGAATATCTTGGCAGACCTTGGTATGAGAATGGCAGGATGCTAAATAAAAAAAATACATTCAGGGATTTTATTAGCTGTTCTGAATTCTTGATTAAAAATAATTTTACATCTAAAGAGCATCTTTATGCTGAGGGAGGCTCTGCTGGAGGTTTATTAATGGGGGCGATTATGAATATGGCCCCTGAGTTATATAATGGAATCATAGCTGCGGTTCCTTTTGTTGATGTATTAACAACAATGTTAGATGAAACTATTCCACTTACAACAGGAGAATGGGATGAATGGGGTAATCCAAATGATAAAGAGTATTATGAATATATGAAGTCATATTCTCCATATGATAATATTAAAGAGATGGAATATCCAAATACACTTGTTACGACTGGACTTCACGATTCTCAGGTACAGTATTGGGAACCTGCAAAATGGGTTGCAAAATTAAGACAATATCATAAAGGAGATAATCTAATATTACTTCATACCAATATGGATACTGGCCATAGTGGATCATCTGGTAGATTTGAAGCTTTAAAGGAAGTTGCGATGGAGTTTGCCTTTTTATTTATGTTAGAAGGTATTAATAAATGATAACAGTAATTATTTAACTAAAAGTTTATTAATGTTGTCAATTGTGATTTTTAAAACGATTTGATGCACAGAATCTTTTGGATTCATCATCTCTATGTCTAACCTCTTTAATAAATCCGCTATAGTGTTTTCTTTTGTCATTGATATATATTTTTATTCTTCTATAATATATTTAAGAGCATCAAGGGCCATTAAACTAGCGCTATGATCAATTTCAGGGACTTCAATTTTAATCCAATTGAATATTGCATTAATAGATTCTGCCTTTGTCAAAGACTTTTGATAAAAAAAATTACCTCTATCATATCTATTTAGTCCCTGAAGGTCAACTACGTCATTATGCCTTAGTCCTGAGGAATTTGGATTATTGTCATTTTCTCCAAGATGGACATAGAGTTTCTTTGAAAAAGCATCTGTCAGTGTAGAATCATTTAATTGGCTATTAAATAATCCATATGGAAAATCAAAACTACTATCAGGTACAGTATACCATCCCGCATTAGATGAAACACCAACATTTAATTTACTGTTTGGAAGATATAGTATAAACCTGTGAAGAAATTGTGCGCCAGCAGAATGACCCCAGGCATTGTAACTTGTTTGGTTTCCCTGAATTTCATTAACTATATAATCAAATATTTGATCAATTATTGAAATTGTCCAAGTATCAGGTGAATTATAGGTATCTATACTAGGGTTGTCACCATCCTCAAATATATTTGCTAGATTATATTTATCTCCTCCCTCATAATTTATATCATCAAATTCTGGAGCAAAAACCATAAAATTATTTTCATTAGCCATCTCGATCCAATAATTTCTGTAGCTAGAAGCATTTCTGCTAGCCCCATGAAACGAAAATAAAATAGGAAGATTTTTTATATCTCCATCTGGTATATGATAAAAAATGCTTAAAGGTTTGTTGCTTAAGCTACCAATAGGAATAAAAGTGAAGGATTCGGTTGAATTACTATTTAGAGTATTATCTTGAACAGAAACAACTTCTTGAGATATATTTTGTTCAATAATATTATTTTCTTCAACAATATTTGTTACCTGTGGACTCTCATAAACATCCTTATCTGATGAGCAGCTTGAAAGGATTGATAGAAAAAGTAAATAGAATTTTTTTATACTGACAAACTTCATTTATATGAATCTAAATATTTATCTAATAAATTTATAATTTTAAAAATTAATTTAGAGTATTATTTTCAACTCTCTGTTTATCATTAATGCAGTGGTTAATTAATTTCTTAAATTAGATTAATTACATGAGAATTGTAAGAAATTTTTTTAATCAATGAATCTAGTTATTAAATCATACGCTGACGTAATTAAATAAAAAATAAAATACTATGAAAAGAAAAGTAAATGCAATTTGGATAGGGGGTGGTGCAGATGGAAATGGTCTTCTTTCAGCTCAAAGTGGAGCATTTGAGAAAATGCCATATAGTTTTAAAACAAGATTTGAGAATGATGAAGGAAAACTTGGTACAAATCCAGAGGAACTCATTGCTGCAGCTCATGCAGGATGCTTTAATATGAAACT
>MDSV01161743.1_pt1 | contig 22992 bp, 10 predicted proteins | sample 810851 | NCBI WGS metagenome assembly MDSV01 (sample SAMN05326640, study PRJNA326480) | marine metagenome | isolation source: seawater | place: Atlantic Ocean: North East | collected 2012 | reverse complement strand
TTAGTTAATGCTAATCCATATAATGCATAGCTTAATGCATTAACAATAGTTGTTTTACCTGTACCATTACGTGATCCACTGTCGTCACCACCCTGATCTAAGTTTTCACCAAGCACAAGTGTTAGTTGTTGTCTGTCGAAATCAACTGCTTGGGTTTGATTACCCACACTCATGAAATTCTTTACGGTTAAATTTTTAATTCTAATCATAGCTCGCCGTAGATCTCCAATAGCATTTTTTTATCATAGTTTTCTGTGTCAATTGCAGTAATTTCTTTAGTTACAATTTCATCTACACTTTCAAATTTAGTAATATCAATATCAGTATGAATTTCTTCGTCTTGTTGACTTGGAATAAGTGTAATTTCTCTACAATCGTAATCATTAATAAATGTTTCTTTAATAAAACTTGCTTCTTCATAACTAATAGGCAAGTCTAGTGTTACTCTGAGATACATTTTAGACTTTAGTAGTGTGTCTTTGTCATCTAATAGTTGACTAAGTTTAACTGTTCTATACTTCGGACAGTTATCCCAGTTGATATACTCAGGTTCTTTGTTGTTTTCTTTGTCAAGAATCATCATTCCACGATCATCGTCCCATGCATCTGCATAGTTGTGTGGAAATGAATTACCTATGTAATGTATTTTGCCTTTTACTTGGCGTTTATGAAAGTGTCCACTAAACACATACTCTTGATTTTCGAAATGTTCAGCACGTAAATCACCGTGTTCCGGCATTTGAACCATTGCGTTCATATAAAAGTGTGGTAATTCAAAATGTCCAAATAGATACTTGGCTTTAATTTTAGGAATCTTCTTCCATTCATCACCTACAAGCCAAGGTACTAATGCAACATCATCTTCTTCGTGAATTTCATCAACATAAGTGATACCAGGAATATGTTTGCCAAACTCAACACTATACACATCACGTTTATCTTTGTAGTATAAGTCGTGGTTACCAGCAAAGAAATAAAACTTTTCAAATGCCGCACCTAACTTTTCAAGACATCGTGTAGTTGAGTCTAAAGTTTGTACATTAATATTATTTCTATTATGATGCCAATCACCACAGAAAATTCCAGTCTCACATCCATTAGCTTTTGCCTGTTCAATAAACCAGTCTACAAACTCTTCACAATCCTGTAAATGAAGTTTGCTATTCGATTTTAAGCCCAGGTGGATGTCAGTAAATACAGCCGCCTTCTTAAACATTCATACTCCTTTGCGTATATTATAGTATATTTTTAGGTTTATGTCAAGTAAAAATTATGTTTTTTGAGCAGATGCATTATCACGTTGCTGACGCTCCCAATCACCTTGTGCTTGCCTAGTATAACTAGGATTCATGTTATTCATTTCAAGAATATCATCTCTTATGTTTTGATTTCTTTTCTCGATATTAATAACTCTGACAAATGAGTTTGTAACGGCGGCTGTATAATAAGCAAATGGATTATTGGACTTTGACTCATCAAACTGTAGACCAATTTGTGCCAGTTGTAGGATTGCTTGTCCTCGCATTTCATCATTATATGTGTATCCACGTACATTTCCTCTTGTTGCGTAACGATCACACAATTTCATCCACATTAAAGCAAGTTTGTTAGTGGCTTTTCCGTGATCTTTGTTAAAAAACCCGTTTTCCATACCACCTTCCCAGTGGCTTTTTCCTATACATACAAGTTTTTCTTTATCATCAAACTTAAAGTGTTGGAATGGTGGAAAATTTAGTTTAACTTTTGTGTCTGCTACTGTTTTAGGATTCTTTTTTCTACCTGGTTCTTCAGGAACATGATCAAACGTCATAATTCTAAAGACAAGGTCGTCTTTTTGTATCTTTCTATAATCGACTTCAAATTCTGCTAATTTTACTTTTTTACCTGCGGCTTTTGCTTCGTCAAATGCTTCATGTTGTAGTCTTTTTGCTTTATTACGCTTTGCTTCCGCAATAGTACGTATGTTGATTTTATCAATATCAGGCAAAATGATGTCATATAACGCATATTCGTTGTCAGTGTAACTGCAAAATGTCGTTTTAGACTTATGAATCTCTTTCAAAATGTCTTTATTGTTTAGATAATTAACTCTTTTCATTATATCTCCAGTGGTTTGTAGTCATATTATAAACTATGTAGTTAACTTTGTCAACTAAATACTGTATAGAATTGGAGAAATAATTTATGCCACCCTGGGATCGAATGCCTACTACTACAAACACATATAAGAAAAGTGCGTCTGTCGGACAAAACGTTAATGCAGAATCCGGAGCATCTGGAGTCGAAAAGTTCTTTAACGGTATTACGGAAACAGGACAACAGATCTTCGATGGTATTAGTGAAGGTGCTGAAAACCTTGTTTCGCAGTTACGTGGAAAAAATTTACCAAAAAACTTAGACGCAGAAAAAGGACCACAAGCATCGTTTGCTACATCTGCAGAAAATAAAGACTGGCGTGTAAGTTTAGGCATGCCTTGGAACTTTGGTAGATCTCCGTTATTAATGCCACTTAAATCAACAGGATATAAAATGGTATTCCCCTATACGCCAACTGTGATAATTAGTCACTCTGCTAATTACGGACAGATAGCGCCTATACATAATAATTATCCTTTTTTTGCATATCAGAACTCACAAGTGGACAGCTTAGTTCTTACTGGACAATTTTATTGTCAAAATAGCTTAGAAGCACAGTATTGGACAGCTTGTTTGCATTATCTAAGAAGTATTACAAAAATGTATTACGGAGGCGGCTTTAATTCAGGAAATCCACCACCAATTGTAAAACTTAATGGTTATGGAGATTATGTATTTAAAAACGTTCCTGTAATTATAACAAACTTTACAGTTGACATGCCAGCAGAAGTTGATTATATTTCTACACAACTACTAGAAAAGAATCCTGCACAAGCTAATCCAATGGGAGATTTTGATAATCCACCAACAGGAATACCAGGAGATGATACAGGTTGGGCACCTGCTGAATCACAATTTACAGTAACAGTACAACCTATATACAGCAGAGATTCAGTTAACAAATTTAATCTTCAAGATTTTGTTAATGGTGATTTAGTTACGAAAGGATTTATCTAATGTCTAGTAGTCCTTATGCAAAAACTCCAGTAAGATCATTTTTTCAAGATAAACTAGTTATACGTCCTGTTCCAGCATACAGTGATGATCCTTTATACACAATAGAACCTCAATATAATCATAGACCAGATTTATTAGCATATGACTTATATAGTGATGCAAAATTATGGTGGGTTTTTGCACAAAGAAATATGGATATTATAGAAGATCCAGTATACGATTTAGAGCCAGGAGTGACGATTTACTTGCCACAAGCAGATAAATTAAAAGAAGTACTGGGAGAGTAGTAATGGCTGATAAAGTAAACTTCTTCGAGGGTGCTTTAGACTTTTTAGAAAAAAAACTAAAATCACAAGAAGACGTAATTAATAACGAAGAGACTGATGAAGATATTGAGGTCAAAGAACGTGCCGAATCAGATTCTAGTTACGAAAAAGAAGCATATGGATCTAGCGAAAACAAGTCAAGTAATTCTAATGTAAAAGTTGGTGAAGGCCCAACAGCTAAAGAACCTGGAAATACAGATTGGTTTCCAGGAGTTACAACATCTGATGAAAAAGTAAGAAAAAATGATGCTGATTATAAGGCATATCTTCAAAGCATGTATTCAGACTTGCCAATGCCAAATAATTTAAATAAATTTGCATCACATAATCACATTTTTACACTAGGGGTTCTTACAAACGAAGAATTAAACAATCCAGATAAAACATATATGACTTCTGCTCCAAGTATTCAGATACTAAGATCAGGAGGTGGTCAGCTAAACAAACCTAAAACTTTACTTGAAGAACAATCAGGTCTTGACTTAGAGTATTTTATTGATAACGTTGACATCCAAACATATATTGCTCCTAACCCAAAAAGTAGAAATACAAATTTTTCAAATATTAGCTTTACTGTAACTGAACCATATAGTATGGGACAGTTTTTACAAACTCTACAACTTGGTGCATTAGAAGCAGGGCATACAAATTATTTAGAAGCACCTTTTGTATTAATGATTGAATTTATAGGTTGGGATACTAATGGAAGACGTGTACGAAATAATGATAGAAAAGTACTTCCGTTTAAACTATACAAAATTGATTTTGCTGTAACAGCCGCTGGAGCAGAATATGCAGTTGGTTGTTCACCGTATAACGATCAAGCATTAAATGATGAAGTACAAGAGTTACCAATTGATGTTAAACTAAGCGGAAAAGACTTAAGAGAAATTATACAAACTGGTGTTGATAGTTTAGCCACCCAAATAAACAGCGAGTTACTAACAAGGTTAAAGAAAGATCCTCGTCGAGGTGATACAGATGAGTATATATTCTTATTTCCAAAGGATAAATCAAGTGCGGCAAGTACTGCTGAATTTGCAACCGATGCACAAAAAGATAGTGCTATTATTAATAAGTACGGAGATTTTACAACTAGTGATTTAACACCTAAACAAAAAGAAGAATTACAAAACGATAGAATTGTTAGAATGGATGGCCCACCGCATATGCAAAGGGTTGGTTATACAGACGACACATTAGGCTACCGAGTAAAACGTAATGATCTTAGTGAGCAAATTAAAAAGAAACTAACAGCTGACAGTTTTACAAACGGTATTGGAAAAAGTAAATTTTTCATTGGCGATCCTTTAGATGCAGGCAAGAAAAACTTTACAGTTGAACAGTATGCATTTAATAAAGAAACAGCATTATTTGAAAAAGGTCGTACAAAAATTGATACTGCGAAAAGAGAAATTATATTTGCTAAAGGTACTAAAATACAAAAAGTGCTTGAAGAATTAGTATTGTTAAGTCAATGGGGAACAGAAAATGTTGAATTAGAAAATAAGTCTAAAGTTCCTGGTATGACTGAATGGTTCAAGATTGATACACAACTATATCAAATATCAAATACAGCTCATGAAAAAATTGTAGGTAGACACCCTAGAATTTATGTTTATAGAGTTAATCAATATGCTGTACACAATCATATTATTACAATGCCAAATCAACCACCTTCATCGTACGATGAATTAATGATGCAGGCGGCGAAAAAATATGATTACATTTATACCGGACAAAACGCAGAAGTTTTAGATTTTGATATTGAATTTAAAACAGCTTTTTATAAATCAATCTCCCCAGCTTATGGCGAAGAAACAGCGTCAGTTGATCCTGCAAACAAAGCAGATACTAGTAAATCTAATACTGATAAGTCTTTAGGAGATGCAAGTAGCGAACATATAAACAAGACTGGAATACATTTCAACGATGATGCACAAGATTCGATTACAGCTGGAACCTACGAAGACGCTAAAACTAAAGTTGCAAGATCTTTTAACGATGCACTTGTAAATTCAGATGTTGATCTAATTCAAGGCGTTCTTACAATTATGGGAGATCCTTATTTTATTGCAGATAGTGGTATGGGTAATTTTAATGCTAAAGCAACACAATATATTAATGTAAACAGCCGAGGGTCAGTAGATCATTCAAGTTCGCAAGTTGATATTATATTAAACTTTGATACACCTTTGGACATTAATACTATGACAGGAAAATATAGATTTGGATCTATGGCAACTAGACGTGTTGGTGAGTTTAGCGGATTATATCAAGTTATTAGTGTTCAAAATAGTTTTAAAAATAATCAGTTTGTACAAGAATTACAAATTGTTAAAAGACCAAACTTCCAGTCTAAAGCTGATTCTACTACAGATACACAAAAATTACTTGAAGATAAGAAAAAACAAAATGCTAAAATTAATGCGGCTATAGCTAAAGGTGATTTAGTACTTGCAGAAGAACTAAAAGCAGATCGTAATTTTGACGGACAACTATCACCAAGTGAAAAACGAGTAGCTCAAAATGCTATTGATAATGCTAAACGTAATAAAGTTATTGCAGATAGCGGGAGTGTAACGTAATGCCACCTAAGCATGTATTAAAAAGATCTACAACAGACGATAGTATAAAACTAAATGCAGGTCCGTATGTAGCTAAAATTGTTTCACATCTTGATCCTACTTATAGCGGTCGATTAACAGTTGTTATACAAGGCGATGTAACATCTGGAGAAAATTCAGAAAATCCAATTGCAGGAAGAGAAATTCAAGTTAGTTATTGTATGCCATTTTATGGAGTTAATAGTGTTAATACTAACGACTCCAATGATGTTTATGCATCTTCACAACAAAGCTACGGATTTTGGGCAGTACCACCTGATCCAGGAACTAAAGTTTTAGTTATTTTTGCAGAAGGACAAATTAACCAAGGTTATTGGATTGGTTGTATTCAAGATGAATATATGAACTTTATGGTGCCTGATGGAAGACCAGCAACTAACTTTATTGTACAAGATAAATTACCAACAGACTTCAAAGGTAAACCCTTACCATCAGCAGAATATAACAAAGCAATTAAACGCACATCTTCAGATCCTCAAGCATTTCTTAAACCTTATAACTCGTTGTTTACAAATGTATTAGCTAAACAAGGATTAATTGACGATGTTACTAGAGGATTAACATCTAGTAGTGCAAAAAGAAATACACCAAATACTGTTTTTGGAATGAATACTCCAGGACCTCTTGACAAGCGTGATAATGCTCCTAAAGGAAAATACGGAAATGACAGAGATGGTGTTTTTCAATTTAGAAGTAGATTAGGTGGTAGCGGATTTGTAATGGATGATGGAGATCCAAGATTTATTAGAAAAGGTTTAGCTAAAGAAACTCCTCCAGAATATGTTGCACTAGAAGCTGATCCTACAAATAAAACTGGTAACCATACTTTGCCATATAACGATCTTGTTAGATTGCGTACACGTACTGGCCATCAAATATTAATGCATAATACAGAAGATTTAATTTATATTGGTAATGCTAACGGAAGTGCTTGGATAGAATTAACAGCTAACGGCAAAATTGATATCTACTCAGACGATAGTATTAGTGTAAGATCAGGAAATGATATTAACTTTACTGCTGATAGAGATATTAACTTTAGTGCTGGCAGAGACGTACATTGGAATTCAGGCAGAGACACAAATATTACAGCTAACGATAATATGAATACCAAAGTTGGTATAGACATGAAAACATTTGCAGGAGCAAATAAAGATGTTTGGGTTGGAGATAACCATACTATTGCAGTTGGCTCAGATCAAAACATACAGATCAAAGGTGCTGACAGTAAAACAGTAACAGGAAATTCTAGTTTACAAATTGCAGGAAGTAAATCTACAGCAGTTGAAGGACAAGATACTTCAAAAGTTGGAGGTAGCCTTAGACACGCAATTGGAGGAACATATAATATAAACAGTACTGGAAGTGTTCATCTTCAAACAGCTGGAATGACAAATATTGTAAGTGGAGTACAACATAGAGAAACAGCACCACAAATACATATGAATAGTGCAGGAGCTGTTGCAAGTCCTGCAGATACTGTTACAGACGACTTTATTAGTACAGACACTACATCAGAGGTAACAAGTATTGCAGGAGGTCTTGATGTTCCATTAACACAAGATGCGTCAAGAGCCGCAGAAGCAGAATTTGCAAATCATCCAGTTAGAGTTCCAGAGCGTGAACCTTGGGGCGGACATGAACATTTAAATCCTTTGGGACACACACCAAATGCTACAGTAAGTATTCAATCACCACCACCTGCACAACGACAGAGTAATACATTAATTAATTCAGATGACGATGCACAACAAACTACAGAAATATCAGGTCCTAATCAAGCAAACATTGGAACAATTAGACGTCCAAACGGAGAAGTAGTATCAGCACCGCAGACAGTAGTTCCTGGTAAAGATGAACCAATCGGAAAACAACCAGCAGAGCCTGTTCCAGTTAACGATATGCAGAGATACTTCTTATATACACTAATGAATAAATTAAGTCTGAAACTTACAAGTGCTAGTGATCCAGTCGATCCAGGTCATGCAGAAGCTATTGCATGTGCAATGGCACAACCTCAAGCAGAGTGCGGATTTAAACCAAGAAGTGAAAACTTAAATTATAGTGCAGTACGTCTACGTCAAGTATTTCCAAGTCGAGTTAAAACAGATCGATTTGCACAAGAACTTGCGGCGGCAGGACCACCTGCTATTGGTAACACAATTTATGGCGGACGTTATGGTAATGCTGAAGACGAAGGTTACAAGTATAGAGGACGTGGCCTTATTCAGTTAACATTTAAAGGAAACTATAAAACATATGGAAACAAAGCTGGAGTTGATGTTGTAACCAATCCCGATCTTGCAAACGATCCTGAAGTAGCAAACAAATTAGCTGTTGCATATCTTGCTTCAAAAAAGATTAATTGGAGTGATACTAGTTTTAGTTCGCTAGGTGAGCAGTTTAGAAAAGCAGTAGGTTATGCAAACCAAGGTGGTAAGGAGACTAGCAGACGTCTTGGAATTGCAAAAGGTTTTTATCAAAAAATTATTAACGGCGAACTAACACCGTTATCATCATTATCATCTCCACCAGCACAAGCAAGTGGAGATCCAGGTTTCAAAGGATCAACAGGAATTCAATAATGGCACACGAATTTGTAGTTATGGTAAACGGACAGTTACAAAAATATACACAGTATGAGGATATACCGGTAACATTTGATCATGTTATAAAATTTAATCCAGAAACTCCTAAAGGTCCACATACTGCCGAACAACATGCCGAAATAGCACAATGGAATGTTAAGTTACAAGAATTAATGAAAAAGGAAATATAATGCCAGCAGTAACAAGAATCGGAGATAGGGACGTAGACCATTGCTCAAGTATGACTAGAGCAGTAGGATCACCTAATGTATTTGCTAATGATATTGCTGTTAGTAGGCAAGGAGATGCTAACACAGAACACGAGATTCCGGATAGTGATGATACTTGTTCAAATCACTCAGCAGGTATTGCTCTTGGATCAACTACAGTAATCCTAAATGACGCCAGAGGAATAGGAAGAATCGGAGACGGTGTATCCGGTTGTACATCAGTTGCCGAGGGTAGTCCCAACGTTTTTGCAGGTGGATAAATATTAGCATGGCAGATTTATACAAAAATATTGAAGTATTAAAAACTACAAAACCTAAAGAAGCTGTTGCCCAACAAGCATACAGAGGAATTAGTACGGTTAATCCTAATAACAATACCTTTCAAGCATTTGATTTATCTTTGATAAAGCAAGATTTGTTAAATCATTTCCATATTAGACAGGGTGAAAAATTAGAAAATCCTACATTCGGGACAATCATCTGGGACGCATTATATGAACCGTTAACAGACGAACTTAAAGAAGCTATTGCAACAAACGTAACAAATATTGTAAATTATGACCCACGAACTAGAGCAAATAAAATTGTAGTAGATAGTTATGAACATGGACTACAAATTGAGTGTTCGTTAACATATGTTCCTTACAATATTTCAGAAGTTTTAAAGTTGCAATTTGATAAAGAAAACGGTCTAATAAGTTAGACAGAATTAAGTACTACTATTATTCAGTACGCTAAATATGTTAGTACGTAAAAGGAATAAAAATGTCGTCAACAGATAGACAAAATAGATTATTATTAACTGAAGACTGGAAAAAAGTCTATCAGAGTTTTAGAAATGCGGAGTTTAAAAGCTACGATTTTGATAGTCTTCGCAGGACTATGATCCAATATCTGCGTAATAATTATCCTGAAGATTTTAATGATTATATTGAATCAAGTGAATATCTTGCACTTATTGACGTAATTTGTTTCTTAGGACAAAATCTTGCATTTAGAGCAGATTTAAATTCAAGAGAGAATTATTTAGAACTTGCAGAACGTAGAGAAAGTGTTTTACGTTTAGCTAGATTACTAGCATACAATCCAAAGCGTAATCAATGTGCAAATGGATTAATCAAATTTGAAACATTATCTACAACAGAAGAAATGACAGATAGTAATGGTACTAACTTATCAGGACAAACTATTATTTGGAATGATCCAAGTAATAATAATTGGAAAGAACAATTTACAAGAGTACTTAATGCGTCTCTACCATTAAACAATACTGTAGGAAAACCAGCAAAGTCAGAAACAATTAATAGTGTTCTAACACAACAGTATAGATTTAATGGTGCTAGTTCAGGCAATGTTCCAATTTTTAGTTTCAGTAAAGCAGTAGGCGGCGTAACTACTAGATTTGAAATGGTATCAACAGATATTAATGTTGCTACTAAAACAATTGAAGAAGAACCGCCAATACCAGGAAACAATTTAGCATTTTTATATAGAGAAGATGGTAGAGGAAATGGTAGTGCAAATACAGGTTATTTCTTACACTTTAGACAAGGTACTTTAGAGCCAGGCGATTTTGAAATAACAAATCCTCAATCTAATCAATCAGTAGCAGTTGATTCACCAAATATTAATGATAAAGATGTTTGGTTATTTTCTTTGAATAATGCCGGAACACAAGTTAAGCAATGGACCCCAGTTACAGCAACAGAAGGAAACAATGCAATTTATAATAGTGTTGATAAAGGTACAAGAGATATTTACGCTTTACAAACAAGGCAAGATGACAAAGTTAATTTAGTATTTGCTGACGGAACTTTTGGTAATATTCCCCAAGGCAGTTTAAGAGTTTATTATAGAACTAGTGCAAATAGATCAATGAAAGTTATTCCTGCAGAACTTACTAATATTAATTTTACACTTGACTATATTAGCAAAGCAGGAAACTTAGAAACATTAACTGTTGGAGTTGAGCTTAAGGAACAAGTATCTAATGCTAGTTCAAGCGAAACAAACGCTAGTATCAAAACTAATGCTCCACAAACATACTATACACAGAATAGAATGGTAACCGGCGAAGATTACAATATTACACCGTTATCAATAAGTCAAGAAATAGTTAAAGTAAAAGCAACTAATAGAATATCAAGTGGTATTAGTAGATATTATGATTTAAGAGATGCAACAGGAAAGTACTCAAATACAAATATATACGGATCAGACGGTATTATTTACAGAGAAAATTTTACTAATAAATTTAGTTTTTCTTTTGTATCACAAACAGATGTTGAAGGTGTAATTGAAAACTTTGTTACTCCTAAAATACAAAACAGAGCAGTAAGTAATTTTTACTACAGTAACTATGCAAAAATTATTGTTAGTGATTTACAAGCATCATGGGTACAATCGACTAAGCAAACAAATAGTTCAACAGGTTTTTTTAAAAATGCAAATAATGTTCCATACCAAGTAGGAACATATACAGGAGGTTCTTTAAAATACATAGAAGCAGGTGCACTTGTTAAGTTTGTTCCGCCTGTAGGATTTTTCTTTACAAAAGAAGGAACATTAACTAGTGATGGCAACAAGAGAGATGTTACATCTTACATATGGGTTAAAGTAGTTAGTGTTAACGGAGCAGGTACAACAGTTGATAGTACAACTAATGTAGGACCGATTGTTTTTAATGGCGTTGTTCCTGCCACAGCATTAATTGAAGAAATTAAACCGAAACTAGTAAAAACATTAACAGAAGATGTTAAGACCCAATTAATTGATCAAGTATTTGCATACAAAACTTTTGGACTACGATATGACCAAATCAATAGACAATGGCGAATAATTATTTCAGAAAACCTTGATACTTCTAGTGCATTTAGTAATGGTAAGGCTGGAGATGTTACTAATAACTCTCTAGATGCTAGTTGGTTGCTATTGTTTGAAACAAACGGCGAGAAATATACAGTTACTAATAGAGGACTAAGGTATATCTTTGAAAGTGATAAAGAAATTTCTTTTTATTACGATAGCAATAATAAAATTTACGATACGACAACAGGACTTTTAGTTAAAGATAAAATTGGCGTATTAAACTTTAATACAAAACCAGATTCACTTAATGCGTTTAATGCAGACATTGACTGGGAGATTGTAGGTCTTTATAAAAATCAAGACGGATATGTAAACAGTAAAAAAGTAGAAGTAAGTTTTTATGATGTAAACGATGACGGGTCAATTGATGACCCAGACGTTTTTGATATTGTAGTTGCTCCAGGCACAAATTCTACTAACAAATATATTTTCTTAAAGAAAGAACTTACAAGTCAGGGATATAATAAATTTAATTATTTTTCAAATAGCGAAACTGGAACAGAAATTACAGTTAAAGAAAATGAAGCGGCTATTGGTCCATACTCGAGCTTTACAAATGGAACAATATTTTACCTTATAGAAGAAGATATTTTTAAAATACTAGATTCTACATCTAATACACTTTCTTTAACTTCTAATTATATTGCATATACTGGAAGATCTGATCTTAAGTTTCATTATGTGCATAGTGCAAATGAAAATAATAGAATTGATCCTAGTTCAACAAATATAATCGATGTGTTTATGTTAACTAAAACTTATAACTTAGCATTTAGACAATATCTTGCAGGACTAACATCAACAAGACCTTTACCTCCAAGTTCAGATAGCTTGTTTTTACAATATGGGCAAGAAATTAATAAAGTAAAATCAATTAGTGATGAAGTAATTTACCATCCAGTAATTTATAAACCACTTTTTGGATCACGATCAGAAGAAAATTTACAAGCAACATTTAAGATTGTAAAAAATCCTAATGAAGTTGTAAACGATAATGATCTTAAAGCTAGAGTAATAGCAGGTATTAATCAATTTTTCACATTACAGAATTGGGACTTTGGCGATACTTTCCATTTTGCTGAATTAGTTGGATATGTTATGCAACAAGTATCACCCGATCTTGTTAACCTTGTAGTTGTTCCTAAGAAAGGAACTTTAGCTTATGGAAGTTTACACGAGATTAAATGTGAAGATAACGAAATCTTTATAAGTGATGCAACAGTTGATGACGTTGAAGTTATTGATAGTATTACAGCATCAAGATTACAAGCAACCGGAACTGTAATATCTACATCTAATACAGTAGTTCAAGGCATCCAAAGTACAGCTAATACTACTCCGGTAACATCTACTGCGTCAAGCAGTAGTACAACAAGTAGTTCAAGTAGCTCAAGTAGCAGTAGCTCGGGTGGCGGAGGATCGTCAAGCGGAGGAGGTGGTTCTAGTGGCGGCGGTGGTAGCTCCGGCGGCGGCGGAGGCTACGGGTACTAATGGCGCAAGATGAAAGAGGACTTCCAGTTCCAGGGGACACAAATAAAAGAAGAAGAGCTAGTGCTGATTTATTACCAAGATATTTTAGAACAGTTGCTAACCAAAAATTCCTAAGTAGCACACTTGATCAGTTAACACAACCCGGTGTAGTAGAAAAAGTTGAAGGGTATGTTGGTAGAAAAGATTCAAAGTCTTTCAAACCAACTGATAACTACCTTGCGGACGTATCAGATGACAGAACAAATTATCAATTAGAGCCAGCGGCTGTTATCAAAGATAATTTGGATAATGTTAATTTTTATAAAGATTATAGAGATTACATTAACAGTACTAAAATAAGAAATGTTGATACTTCAGATCACAGCATACTAAACGCACAAGAATATTATGCATGGAATCCTCATGTTAATTGGGACAAACTTGTAAACTTTAGAGAGTATTATTGGCTACCTTCTGGACCAGACTCTATTCCAGTTTACGGAACAGCAATAGATATTAAAAGTACTTTTAACATATCCAAAGTAGACAATCTAGATAATAATGCTTACAATTGGTCTAAAGAAAACATATCATACAATCCAAGTATTACATTATACAAAGGACAAACATATACGTTTGATATTGATGCTATAGATATGCCTTTTAGTATAAGAACATCTGTAGATGTTGCAGATGATTCAAACCTTTACAATATAGGAGTTAGTGAGCAAAACGTTGAAAAAGGAAAAATTACTTTTAAAGTTAGCCTAGAAGCACCTGATATTTTATATTATGTAGACAGTAATAGTATTGAAGGATCTGGAATTTTAAATATTAAAAATGTTACAGATGCATCGTACTTAAATGTTGCTGAAGAAATTATTGGTAAAAAGAATTATACAATGCAAAATGGCTACGAATTAGCTAACGGCATGAAGTTAAAGTTTTACGGAATAATTGAGCCTTCGCAATATGCACAAGATGACTGGTATGTAGAAGGCGTTGGAGATTCAATAAAGTTAGTTAACGAAAAAGATTTATCTATTCCTGCATCATTTTTATTAGATAGAACTATTGAATTTGACAATAACGCATTTGACAAATTGCCTTTTGATGATGCTACAAGTTACGCACAATCAAAAGATTATATTGTTATTAATAAATCTTCCAAAGATAGAAATCAATGGAGTAGATATAATAACTGGACTCATAGAAATGTTTTAGAAACTACAGCTCTAATTAATAAAACAACTCCTGAGATAAATCAAGTATACAGAGCAACAAGACCTATTATTGAATATAATGCTGGATTAAAACTTTTTAACTTTGGAACCGAAGCAAAAACAGATGTTGATCTAGTAGACACAGTTACACTTGATGTATTTTCAAACATTGAAGGACAAGAAGGTTATTTTGTAGACGGCGTTGAACTAGTTAGCGGAATGCGTGTATTATTTACAGCAGACCCAGATAGCTTTGTAGCAGGTAAAATTTACACAGTTACGTTTTTAACACATAATCTAAAAACTATTATTTCGTTAAAAGAAACTACAGATACTGCTCCTCAAACAAATGAAACTGTTTTAGTTAAAGATGGTACAAAATATAAAGGTAAGATTTTTTATTACAACGGAACTACATGGAAACAGTCACAGGATAAAACTGGATTAAACCAAGCACCTTTATTTGATCTGTATGATGACACTGGATCAGCACTTAATAGTTTAGATGCAAGTACGTTTGCAGGATCTAAACTTTTTAGTTATAAAGTAGGAACAGGAAGTAATGATACTGAATTAGGATTTCCACTAACATATCGAACTTTAGAAAACTCAGGCGATATTGTATTTGATTTTAATTTACTAAGCGATAGTTTTACTTACGAAGTATTAACAGATGTTCTTACAGTTAGTACAGATACAGCTTTGGTTAGAATTTATTCTGACAGAACAACATTTACTCCTCAAACAGGTTGGATTAGAGCACATCAAAATAGTGTACAGCCGGTAGTACGTCAATATGATACTACTGAGCAAACAAATACTTTTGCAATCGATGTATATGATAAAAGCGGTAACTTAACAGATTTAACAACAAAAGTTTATGTAGATGATATATTAAAACGTCCTACAGATTATACTGTTACAAATAAAAATGGTGTAGCAAATGTTACATTTACAGATGAACTTACTGCTGGACAAAAATTAGTTATTAAAACAACAAGTGAAACTAAGAAAAATTCAAACGGACATTACGAGTTTCCAATTAACTTTGAAAAAAATCCGCAGAATGAAAATGTATTAACATTTACATTAGGTGAAGCAGTTGACCATGTTAATAGTATTGTAGATAATCTAGAAGATTTTACAGGTGTATATCCAGGCGCAGGAAATTTAAATGACTTAGGTCCTGTTTCACAATTTGGTGAAAGATTTGTACAGCATAGTGGACCAGTTAATTTAGCATTGTATCATCTTACCGACAAAATAAATTCTGCACCAGATGCAATTAGATTTGCCGGAAGCGAATATTCTAAGTTTAAAAAAGAATTTTTAAAAACAGCTGATGAATTAGGGTTTGACGGTGCTACTAAAATACATGTTGATAAAGTATTAATCGAATTAAATAAATCAAGAACTTCTAGCGATCCGTTCTTCTTTAGTGATATGGTTCCTTATAAAGGCGACACTACACTAAATTACGAAATTACAAGTCCTAATAGTAAAACTTTTGCACTTACTAGGCCTATTACACTAACAACCCTAACAGAAAATGCTGTACTAGTTTACTTAGATGACGAACAATTAGTATTCGATGAAGACTATACTTTAAGTAGTGATGGATTTATTACTATTACTAGAGACGTTGTAGTCGGACAAAAATTAGCTATTTACGAATATGAATCTACAGACGGATGTTGGATACCTCCGACACCAACTAAGTTAGGATTATATCCTAAATTTCGGCCAAGCATATATATTGACGACACTTATATTTCAACGGCAGTGGGCGAAAATTACGGTCCTTACAAAATTTACGGAAGAGACGAAGTTACTACTAAGTCATACAAAGGAAAATTAGGTTGGTTCTACCCAATATATACAGATGAAGTAGCGGCCCAAAACAAAGATAAAGAGCTAGGCGGAATAGGAAAAGCACATACACATGTAATTGACGGTTTAAACATGACGTTGTTTATGCCTGATAGGTCACCGGGTCATGCAACTAACGATAGTGTAGAGTATGACGAATTTCCGATTGGCAAGGCTGTGCTTCAAGGACATGATGGAAGTATTTGGAGATGCTTTGGAGACTTTAGAGACAAGTTATTATTAGATCTTGAAAATAGAATTTACAACAATATTAAAGTTTCTTATGATACAAACATTGTTGATGTTGATAATTTTGTAGATAGAAAGTATAATAAAACTAGATATACAAGAGACAAAAGACATTTAACTGAAATTGTAGATTTTACATCTTGGTTAGAAATTATAGGCTCACCTGATTATACTACTAACACTCGTTATGCTAGATTGAACGGATTTACTTTTAATTATAGATTTATGACTGATCCATATGGTGTTCCTTTACCGGGATATTGGAGAGAAATTTACAAAGAATTTTATGCAACAGATAGGCCACATAGTCATCCTTGGGAAATGCTAGGTATAAAAATTAAACCATCTTGGTGGAATACACAGTACGGTCCTGCTCCATATACTAAAAATAATACAATTATGTGGGAAGACATAAGCAAAGGTATTGTTAGAGAACCTAATAAAAAAGTTGTTTACAAAAAGAAATATACTAATCCTATATTATTACAATATATTCCAACAGATAGCCAAGGTAACTTATTATCTCCTGTAGATACAGGATATGCACAAGGTGCTATAGATTCTTATCTTAGTTCTAATTTTGTGTTTGGCGATGGCGGACCAACTGAAGCCGCCTGGAGAAGAAGTTCAAGTTATCCATTTGCATTAATGACATCTTGGGCATTAAATCAACCAGCACAGTTTTTTGGAATTGCATTTGATAGAAGCAGAATTAAAAGAAATACAGCCAATGAACTTGTATACACAGAAACAAATAAAAGAATTGCTTTAGACAAATTAGTATTTCCAAATATTTCAACTGGATCATCGAGAATATTTACATCGGGTATAGTTAACTATATGCAAGCCTATCTTAGCCAAAACTCAAACTCTGCATATACAAAGTATCAAGAAGATATGAAAATTCTTAATAACCAATTAGCAGTTAAGATTGGCGGATTTACGCAAAAGGATAAGTTTAGACTTATACTTGATTCACGTACTCCAACAAATGAAGGAAATGTTTTTGTACCAGAAGAAAACTATAACATAGTTCTAAATACAAGTATACCGTTAGAGGTTTATTCTTATAGTGGTGTTATAGTAGAAAGAGCACCTTTAGGATTTTATGTAAAAGGTTATGACAAAGAATCACCGGTCTTTAAAGTATTAAAGCCTATAAAAACTGCTAAAGATCCTGTAGTAACTGTTGGCGGACTAAGTGAAAAGTTTTTAACTTACACAGAAGGAAGTTTTTATAGTGAAGGACAAATTGTAGAAATCGGTGATAAGTTTTTTAGAACAAAAACTTCACATACCGCAAGTACATTCAACCCGGACTTTTTTGCATCGCTAAGTGAACTACCACAAGTTGGCGGAGCCACTGCTAGTATTGCTAAGAATTTTGAAAAGTCAGCTACTCAAGTTCCTTACGGAACACTTTATACAACAGTACAAGAAGTAGTTGATTTCTTGTTAGGATACGGAGAATATTTAAAATCAGTAGGATTCAAATTTGACAGATTTAATCAAGACTTAGTTGAAATCGAAAATTGGAATCTTAGTGCAAGAGAATTTATGTTTTGGACTGTTCAGGCTTGGGATACAGGAACATTACTAACATTAAGTCCGTTAGCAACTGCTTTAAATTTCCAAAAAGATTTTACTGTTGTTGATGATATCTTTGATAACTTTTATGATTATAGTCTATTACAAGCCGACGGGAAAAGATTACTTTCAGACTTTACAACTACAGAAAGAGACAATACTACCGAATTTGGTATAAGCGTAAAAAATACAGCCGAAGGTATATATCATTTAAAAGTTCCGGTAGTACAAAAAGAGCATGTTATTATAATTGATAATAAAACTTTATTTGGTGATGTTGTCTATAATAGAGCTCAAGGATATAGACAAAAACGTATTAGGATTAACGGATATAGATCAGATAATTGGAACGGAAGTTTAAATGTCCCTGGATTTATCTATGATGATGCTAGAGTAACTGAATGGTTACCATGGCAGTCTTATGTTATTGGAGACCTTGTCCAATATAAACAATTCTTTTATGCGGCAAAATATAACTTGTCAGGATCAGCAACATTTTTTGATAAAGATTGGGTCAAGCTAAACAAAAGACCAGTTAACGAACTTAAACCAAACTTTGATTATAAAGCAAAGCAGTTTGCTGACTATTACGATCTTGATAGCGATAATTTTGATAGTGAGCAACAGCGTCTTGCACAGCATTTAATTGGTTATCAAAAACGACAATACTTAGAAAATATTATTATTGATAGTGTTGCACAATATAAGTTTTTCCAAGGTGCTTTACAAGATAAAGGAACAAAGAATGTACTAAACAAATTATTTGATAAACTAGGAAGTTCAAATAAAGATAGTTTAGAGTTTTACGAAGAATGGGCAGTACGTGTAGGAAGATACGGTGCTACTGAAGGAATAGATGAGTTTGAAGTAAAGTTACAAGAAGAAAAATATAGACTTGATCCTCAAACTGTTGAACTAGTAAATGAGATTGATCCTAAAGATACAACACTAGTATATAAGTTAGATAGAAATGGTGTATATCTAAAATCACAAAACTATGATCATAAACCTTTCCCTACAAAGTATATTACTGATGCTAACAGTTATCTACCAACAGCAGGATATGTAAATCCAGCAGATGTTAAATTAAGTCTTACAACATATGATAACATTACAACACAAAATATTGATGATATAAATGAAGGTGAATATGTTTGGACTGCTTCAGATAAAACACAATTAACTTGGGCAGTTTATAGATATTTTACAACTAATTTAACTATTACAGAAATTAAAGAATCAACAGGAGGCTTTATAGCAGTAGTTGATTTTTATCCAGACGAGTTAGAAATCGGCGATGTTATCGGACTTAATGATACTGATGCTACTGTTAACGGATTTTGGAAAATTACTAATATTTTACTAAACGAAATTACTTTAGAAAATACTGTTGAAGATATATCAGCTGTTGCGGCACCACTTACAGGTTATGTAACAGCATTTAAAAATGTCAGAACAAAAACATTAAAAGATGCCAATAATGTTATTAAGCATAAAGGAACTAAAGACTTTAGCTTTGCTACAACAACATCGGCTGATTCAGGTACAATATGGGTAGACGATGACGATACCGGTCAATGGACAGTATTACGAAATTCGCAAAAATTTAATATACAACCTTTAATTTATAATAAAGGAGCTGGAATAAATGATTCAACCGAAAAAGATTTTGGTGAAACTTTATCTGTAACAGCTGATAATAATATACTAGTTGCTACTGCACCTAAAGATTTAAATGGAAGTGTATACGTTTTCAAAAGACCAAGTGAAGGTACAGAATTTAGTTTAGTACAGCAAGTTGATGAATATCCTGGATTATATGATGCTAATGGTAGCTTTGGAAAAAGTGCTTCACTTTCAGCAGACGGAGAATACTTAGTTGTTGGATCGCCTAATGCTTCTAATGTAAAATCTAAATTTAAAGGTCCTTACACAAATTCAGTAACATATAATATTGGAGACATTGCAAGTTACGGTGCACAACTTTGGAGAGCTAGACAGATAGTAGAAGCTGATACTATACAAGAGTTTCAATCCTTTAGTTCAAATGCACAAAACATTGAAAATTCTTATAACTTAGAAACACTTTCGTATCCTTCACAACCTTATATACTAAGAGGAAATTATAGTTTTCCTGAAGTAGCAACTGATCATATTTTGATTAGAGCAGATAAAGAACAGTTTGAAGGAACTAAAGCAGGCGACACGTTAAATTTAAAATGGAATAGATACAACACAGCATATCCTACAGGGATATTACCTTTTAACGGAGATAATGTACTAACCGAGACACTATTAAATGGCGATCATACTATTGTTGATAAAGTTGAACTTATTGTAAAAGTAGGAAGTACTCAGTTTGTTCCTGATGTTGGTTCCGAAGTTCTTACATCAACAGCAAGGGCAATAGTTCAATATAGATTTGTAAGTTCTGATAACCAGATGATAGTTTATCTTAAAGACATCAACGGATTAATTACTAATAATGATACGTTAAGTGTTGGCACAGTTACTATTGGTGATTATGAGTTTGTTTACAATATTACTGATGAGCAACATGCAGGTTGGTGGTATGTAAATGTTGGTAGTTCGTTTACAACAAGTAATATAGAAGAATCTAATCCTAACTTGGTTGTAAACAATATTACAGTTTCACCAGCTTCAGTAAACAATCCACTATTTTCAAATATATATGATACTAAAGTAATAGGAGATACAGGAGAGCCGTCCAAAGCATCTTACATACAAGTATTAAGTCATAGATCAGGTGTTGACGAAAGTGCTATAGTTGAATCAAGATGGGTATTGCGTACTCCTAAAGCACACGGCGATGCATTAGGCGTTGGCGACAAAATTAGAACCTGGGTAAACACTCTAAAATTAAATAATGTAATACAAGATCCAAATGCTATTGGACTTCCTTGGTCATATCTAAACACTACAGAACATACAATCGTTGATAAATGGGATGGATGGACTGAGGTACTATTTACAAACTTTACACTTGCTGGAGATCCATATGTTCCAACAGTTGGAACAGTAGTTACTGATGTTGCTACAGGTTCTACTGCTGAAGTTGCGTATGTGCAAAGAGGATTTAGTACTGTTAGACTTTACTTAAAAAATAGAAGTGGTACTTGGTCAAAAGGACTAACATTCGGAGAAGATTCAACATTAACTTTTGTTGAAGATCCAGTTAACAACATTGTAAGACTAGTTGGAACAATACAAAATACACATACTGATAATGCAATAGTAGGACCATTACTTGTAATAGATAAGGTTGCTAATATTTCAGTACCAACTACTAATTTTCTAGAAGATCTTGAGTATTGGATTTATAGTACTTCTACCAAACAAGGTATACAACTTGCATTAAATCCACCAACACCATTAAACTTAGACTGGCAACAAGTATTCAATATTCCGTTAGCAGAATCTGGAACGTCAAGAGACGTTACACAAGAAGGTACATTTGCAGTATACCAGCGTAAAGGTATTAATTATCAGCTAGTATCTTTTTATACTATACCTGACACAGCACAATATTTGCACTTAGGTAGTAAAGTAGAAATACGTTCTCCTTCTCCTAATTCTTATATTGCTTATATTCATGCTAAAGGAGACGGCACAGAACATAATCAAGGTAAGCTGTACATTATAAGAAAGAATTCTACACAAGATTGGGAGTATGGAAAAGACACAGCATATCGAGGAGACTTTTCTGAAGATGTAACTTATTTTGAAAACGATGTTGTAAAATTTGGCGATCAAGTATATAAATCTACAACTAATCAGATAGCAGGAACATTTAATACATTATACTGGACTGCACAGACAGACGGTGTTGATGTTACAGGTTACTTACCAAACGACTCAGGATTTCACTTTGGAGATAGTGTTGCAGAACAAGACGGGCTAGTTAATTTTGCTGATAATTTTGATGTAAGCCAAGATGGATCAGTATTAGTTACAGTAGCAGAATATACTAACCATGCAGACAGTAGTTTACCAACTAGAAAAGTTCTTATATACAGATATGTAAATGGTGCTTATCAATGGGATCAAATAATTGAACCAGCATTTAGTACTGAAGACTTTGCTAAAGACATTGCAATTTCATCAGACGGAACTAAAATTACAATAGGTGCACCTTTAAACAGCGAAAGCGTAACTAACGGCGGCGCTGTATATGTTTACTTACAAAAAGAAGGAAGTTTTGTATGGAATCAAACACTACGTCCAGTTGATCAAACTATTAACACACAATTCGGTAACGGAGTTGATTTTGATGGGTTTACTTTAGCAATTACATCAAGAGGCGGAGATATGGAAAAATTAACTTCCTTTGATTCTGCCAATACAATATTTGATAACGGAAGTACTGGTTTTAGAACATTTGATGTTGATAGCGGAAAAGTTAGTATCTACGAAACTATTAATGACAGTATTATCTATGCACAAGACTTTAGTTATAAAGCAGATACAGCAAAATTCGGCGAACATGTTAAAGTAGCTGGAAACCATGTATATGTAGGATTACCGAAACAAGGGTTTCCACCTGAAACTGGTATTATTGAAATAGGTCAAGTTGTAGAATATAGAAAACCTTTAAACACAATGACGTGGTCAAAATTAAGAATACCAGTAACAGCGGCAGATGTTAGCAAGTTCAAAGGTGTCTACTTATATAACACAAAAGATAATTCCCTAGTAACATACTTAGATTACGTTGATCCTATTCAAGGAAAAATTGCTGGTCCTGCAGAACAAGAAATTAGTTTTAAAACTAGTTACGATCCTGCAAAGTATTCTATATCTACAGATGCAACAATTACAGCAGACACATTAGACTTTACAAG
>MDSV01122788.1_pt1 | contig 22993 bp, 49 predicted proteins | sample 810851 | NCBI WGS metagenome assembly MDSV01 (sample SAMN05326640, study PRJNA326480) | marine metagenome | isolation source: seawater | place: Atlantic Ocean: North East | collected 2012 | reverse complement strand
TCCCGTGCATTACTTTTAAGAAACTTACGGAAAATCACGTGCTCTTCGAAACTCTCTTACTTACATTATCGCATACATAAATCCGTATATATGGTTATATTAAAATCTAATAATTTGCCAACATATCTTGCTATGATTCCCAAATGTTTAGTAATGGTAGGTGCGGATACTTGTCCTTCATGTAGGAAGGTTAAAAAAGAATTAGGATCTATTGGGAAATCAATAGAAATATTGTATATTGATGGCGATAGATGGGATAATATAGCGGATGAGTTAAAGGTAGAGTATTACCCGACGTTCATATATTATGAGGATACTATCGAGATTAAGAGAGTACAATCGAATAAATTAAATGTTATTAAAAAGTTATGGAATTAATCGTATTTTTACTGGCGATCGTTAACGGATCACTCATCATCGCTACAGGATATTACACCTACACTTCTGTTAGATTGGAGAGAGCGAATAGTGGTTTGGAAGATGAATTGACTAGAACAAAAGCTCATATGGGAATTATGAGGTCTGATCTGGAAGATCGGATAAAGGACATCACTACGTTAACTATGGATATAACGACGAAGATGGAAAAGGATAGTTATTCAGATTTAGCGAATTTGAATGAGAAAATTACGGCTTTGACTAAAGTAGCTGAAAATCATGCTAAAAGTTTTCAGGTACATCAGAAATTTGAGAATCGTGTGTCGGAGAAGTTTACGAGTTTGGAGAGGAAAATTAAAAGTATGGAGGATAATCCGAGTTTGAATCGTGATTATTAGTTGTAAATGCGAACATGGTGGAGACTTTGGGCTAAAGCGCTAGGAGAAAAGATTGGGGATTCAAAAGAAGCGGATAGAATAGCGTTATTAAGAAGTTTTATAATTTTTCAAGCTATTGTTACGAATCTTATGATTTGTATTAATATTTGGTTGAGTTGGAGAAATTAAGTTTATTAAAGTATATGCAAGCAACACCGGTTATAGATTGGTATAGTTTTGGGTTAGGATTTGGTGCGGTATTTTTACTGGTTCAAGTTACTTATCTTATATATTTCTTTTCTAAGAAATTTCCCGAATATTTTTTGATGATTTGTTATGGGATGTTAACCATAGATTTTCTAGCTTTAATGGTTTGGATGTTTGTATTTAAACCTTACGCTGGAGACGTTAAATTATTTGCTGGAGGTATGGGATTAGCTATCTTCACCGCAATGATCCACAAAATAATCAAATTTATGAGGGGTGTAGATGAGAAAGTGTAATGTATGTGGGAAAAAGAGGAGTAATTGGCAGTATGCTACGCCAGCGAAATTGACGTGTAAGAAGTGTGAGCGTACGTGGTGGAGGACATTCCTAAGATTTTTAGTAAAGCAACGTCAATTAACGGCTACTGAGAGATTGGCTAATAGGCTGGGGTATATGGGAACAGCTTTTATTATGATGTCGCCCTATTTGCTGAAATATGATGATTTAGGCGCGTATACTTACCTGATTGGTGCTATTTTATCAATTCCTCAAGTATTTTTAGCAAAACAATGGAATCTTGTCGTGGTGAATATAAATCTATTGGTAGGATATGGAGCTTATTTGCTAAATGCTTAATATACTTATATACTAGGTATCGATGCACCTCTTTTTAAAAGCTCTCTTTTTATAACATTGCGTTTTCTGGGAAGTTTCTCGTAAAGGGAAATTAACTCTTTCGTGGGGGTACCTGATACTGTATAATGTTCCCACGTCCATTGATTGGTCATTCGACCATTTCTATCCTTTTTATATTTTTTTGTGGACGCTTTAATTTTACTTGGCATGATTATACATATGTATATTTTTATTTATATTCATATATATTTGTATATACTAATCGATGGGTAAGATCGTTTACGAGGTGTAAATACCCCTACACTTTTTTACTCCAATATACACGCTATATGGACACTAATTATGGTGGTATTATTAACATATTATATATGCGGTATGGGAGTATGGTGGCGGTATGGATATGGTATCCAGGTATTACGGAGGGGCACTTGCGTGGTACGGGCAACTAAGATCTGCCAAGTTCAACCAATGCGTCTTCATCTACCACGTATGGTAATGATTTTATCACGTTAGTTAAACTAATTGCCTTATCATATTGGCGATCCTGGATTGCTAGTACAATGTCATTGCATAATGTTTCAATGCTTTCCATATATTATTCCAATTTATCACCGTAAATATACGAACAATTCCCCCAATATCCACATTTCCCCGCGAGAAAGCCATGAACAATCGGTTCACAAGTATATATTTTGTTTTTACTGAAAAATTTGGCTGTGCAATGAATAAAGGTTAATACCACCGTCGCTTTATCCTAGATACTATCGTACCCGTTTGTCATATATCATATTAGAAATTGAACCAAGCCAATAGACCATTAGCTTGTTTGACACCCTTAATATAGGGTTGGACACACTTACGTTTAAATCTTGAACCAAATAATATAATCCAGGCTAACTACAGGCTACTTACGTCTAAATTTACGTTTCTTTACCGGTTTTCTATTAATAGATTCCAGCCAACTCATTAATTGTGTGTAACGTTGTTTGTTGCTTGTCTTACTCATTTATTTACGTTTAGTGTGTTTTGATTTCCTCATTTTATCAATGTCAATACCACGGCTTTTCAACCACATGATTTGATGTTTCACTCGTTGTGTTGCACTTGTTTTACTCATTACTATAACTTGATGTTGATCTTAATCCGCTGTATTCACATCTAGCTCCATCGTATGACTGAATTATATAATGACTCAACGGTTCCCTATTCCTCTTATACTGCTCAATACACCACTCAATCGTCCTATCACCCGGCTCAAATTCATGTTGATGCTTATCGCCAATGTTATTTTCAAATTCTACTAAATATTTACTCATAATTGTATATACGTATTAAATTATTAATATGTGTAGTAAAGAGCTTCGATCTTAAATTTTTTTTATAACACACTTATACCCACACCTATTCTTGCTAATTCTACTTTAATATATTGTTCCCAAAAATCATCATTACCGCTAGTTGACCAATGGAAATCATCTATTTGACCTAATGTATGTTCCGTTATTGATTGGTATTCCCTATTTTGATCAATTAATGCCCAATATATTGCTTTAACCCCAAGTTTACCCAACGTTTTGACCCAATTATGAGCACGGTTTCTATGCCATATGTCCCAAGACTCATTTGATATTTTATTATACCAATGAAATTGATAATCAATATATGCTTGAGATTGTTTTGCATCAACCATACCCTCTATTTCACCACCTAAGGTATGACCTGCTCCAATTATTCTTTTACCATTTATAGGAGAAAATAACAATCGTCTTTCATTAAATGGTATTTCAATTACTGCTACATCATCTTCTTCCATTAATGGAAGTGCTCTTAATAAATTATCTTCTACCTCCATATATGAGATTCCACCTTCACCCCTATTTTCTAAATCCATTTTTAAGAAATTAGCTGCTCTAGTTGGCCAACCACCTTTTACATCTTTACCTGGTCCATTTAAATCATGAAATCTATCATAATAACCTTGAAAGTTATCTGTACCCCATTTATCTAATTTACCATCTGATTCTGGATATAAATGTTCATTACCTGTAAAACTAGAACCAAATGTCCAAAGTGTACTCATTATATTAGTGATTTAGTTTTTTTCATTATACCCATATTACCTGCTATTACAATTCTATCAAGTGTTGAATTAGGTGCTTCTTCAATTTCATGCCAAACATCACCATCTAATATAATTAATTCCCCCACATTAGGCAAGTATTTATTTATTTTTCCTTGTTCCTCTACTACTAATTTTGCTTGGTCACCTGTTAAGTTATTAGGCATTTGAATATAGTAAATCCAAGTGTATAAGGGTATTGGGTGCCCTTTTTCTAATGCTATTTGAGTATGGTTGTGTCTATTAGTTGTTTGAACCATTGTAGGTTGTACTCTATTAACCCAACATTCTATCCATACGTTCTCATCTGATGAATATCCTTCTAATTTAAGACATTCATTCATTGCTTGATTTACTATTTTACCTAATGAACCTAGTTCTTTAGTATTAATAGTGAATGTTTTTTTATTATAGAAATTGTAAGCATCTTCACCATTTGTTTCTCTGGTTTGGATTGTTTCTAATGCTTGTGTTAAATATTCCTCTTTATAACCTAATTTTTTTACTATCATTTATATAGTTCTAAATCGTCTTCTATCATTCCACTTTACTCTTTTACCTTGACTCATAAAAGCTTTATCTTTTACTCTATCATTAAAATCATTACGTAAAGAATTTAATTGATTATTACCGTTATCTTGTTTATTATTATTCATTAATGTATACTTGGTTTACGTTTTACTCCTTGTCCAACACTTGTTTGGATTTTTTCTAATTTTTCTTCCCAATGTTGTACTTTACCTGTATGTGTATAATCAAATAATTGGGGATCAGCATCTGATCTATTTTCAACTTTAGTTCTTATATCTTCTATTGTACTAATGTTTTTATTATCAACATCTTCTTTAAATGTATTGTAGGCAGCTGAATGTACCCATGTTGAACCATGCCAATCTCTAGGAAAAAACATATCAGTCCATTTAGGTTCATTTCTATATGTTTTAAGATCTAAACCACAATGGAAATACATTTCAGCTCCTAATTCTTGACATAATGTGTATATAGCAAATGCATTAGTTAAATAATAATGGTAAATATAATCTGGGCTACTAAATGAAGACCTCATTACTAAATTATCTTTTTCGCTTACGCCTAATAAAGTTTGTAGATTTTCTGAATTTAAGGGATTAAATGTAACCCCACCTTGATGTCTTGTACCTGGATTTCCTATTATTTCTATTCTATACCAATGAGGATACCATACGAATACTCGCTTTGGTTTAATTATATTTTTATATTGATTTAAATGTCTAAACCCTGTAGCAATACCTGATCCCCCTACACCAAAATTAGCATAAGCATAATCATCTAAGTATTTATTTAGATTATAAGCAAAACCATTTTCATAATAATGACCTACACCTTGAGTGTGGCTACAACCTAAAAATACATTATATTCCTTATCTTGAATAAAGTCATCACATCTAAAACCATAATTATTGTAAGTATAAGTAATTGGATTTTTTTCATAATGCTCCATCTCCTTAAGTAATTCCTCACTTCCATCTTCACGAGCATTTTTAATTTTATCTTTGAATAGAGGTTCATCATCACCTTCATTACTCCAAATGTGTGTTTCACCTTTTCTATCCCAATTGGGACACCTCCAAGCATGTATTGGTCTCATAACTTTTTAAAATAACATTACTCCGGATTCACCGGTACCTTCTTCATAATATTTATCGTATAATTTTTGATCTTCCTCCCAACATTTAGTACATACATTTCCTTTACGTATTGATTTTACCATTTCATCATAACAACTTATTTCCCATTCTTCCCATTCACTAAGACTACCATCAAAGTGTTTTCCTATTCTAATTAATTTTTTTTCCATAAATTCTAATACAGGAGATTCTGGGATATACATTCTAGGTAAATCTGCTTTACCATAACACCATTCACATACTCTTTTATTAGATTTTGCCATTAGAAAATTAATATATCAGATACTGTTATTTTACCTGTGTTGTTTGGGTCAATATAATAATCAAATTCGTATTTTTCACATAAATCTAAAACTATTTTTTGCATTTGGTTTGATTTACCTGTAATTATATCACATTCAAAATATTTTTCAATTGAAGATAATAATAACCTTTCTTCTACTTTACTTCTAGCTTGCTCATGGGTTAAACCATGTAAATCAATTTCTCCAATCATTTAACCTAAATATAAATCTGCTATTTTATCTCTAAATGCTTTAAATGCATTTTGTATTTCTGTTTCTTCACTATTTGATAATTGACTTGTTTTATTATCAATAACGTATTTGTCTCTTTTTATTTTTGGATTGCTCATATTACTTTAATTTTATTTAAATTCACCTGGAGGGCCACCACAAGGAGGACAACTACTATCACACCAATATGAACCACAAGGAGCCCAACTATAACCACAATAATAACAATAGTTATGATTTACTAACCATTCACCACTAGCTGTAACTTCAGTTAAAAAGTAGTTAGAAGGTTCGAAATCATAGTTAGTTACTGGTGTACTTGATGTTACCCAAACTTGACCTAAACTAACAATTTCTCTTTTATTAAGAGCACCCGAAGCTGAATTAACAAATATTAATTTATCTCCTGGGATTAATAAGTTTGTAGATAAAAAATAATCTATATTAGAACCTGATTGTTCAATTAAATATGAACCTCTAGGTGGATCTGTAATTACCATCCCATCATCAAGTGTCATTTGAATTAAAAGATTATCTAAATTAATTGATTCTTTAGAAATTAATGATGAGGTTGTAAATGAAGATGATATTGCTAATTGATCCCAAGTATTATAAGCATCTAAAAATGTACTTTCAGATCCTGAAATAAATGATGATGAATAACTAGTAATAATGTCTCCAACTTCAATATCATTAGTTCCTTTAGTAGTACCATCAGCCATTAATATTTGCTCATGACCTTCTGTATGGTACCTAAGTGTTTTAGTTGATGGTTTAGTTGTAAATTGTGTTTTTGTTCTTTTAGATAAAGCATAATCACTACCACTAAATTCAGTAGGGTATTCATCAACTTCCATTATACTACTAACCCAATAACCACCTAAATTTATTACATCTAAATTATCACCATATATAATGTCCAACCCTCTTATAACATTAACTCTATTACTTTTAATATTTTCGTTATCATCTATATACTTAACAAGATAAGTATCTTCATCAATAGAAGATTTCATTGAATTTTGAGATTCTAAATTAGGAAATTTAAATACTCTTGGAAAATTTGTTCTGTTAACTGGATATCTTTGATGGTTTATAGTAGTTGCTCTTGAAGATGTATCTAATGTAGTAAGTTTATCATCATATAACTCATCAATAGACGAGGAATAATATACATCAGGACAATATGAGCTACTTTTTAATAAACTATAAAATTCAAAATTATCAGCAGCGTAAGTTGAATCTATAATAGCAGTATTATCATAAGATTGTCTTAATATAAATTTTGTAGGACCATCTTCAACATAAGGAACTGTTACTTGACCCGGAGGTACTAATCGTTCATCATAAGACATACTATAATTTGTACAGTAATTTTTTATTGTTTGAATAAATTCTGTATTATTAGCATCTTGTCCATCTTCGGGGTTAAGTGGAAATTGTAAATAATCTTCATTAAAGATAAATATAAATTCATTTACGCCACTACCACTTAACATATTAAATAACCTATCCCAATGTAAATAACTTGAAATTCCTTTATGAATACCAATATTAGTATTAACTTCTAATGTTTTTAACTGACCATTGTCGTACATGTAGTCAGAACCTATAAGTGTACCTCTCATATTTTATAATTGTTTATTATAAATATTTATATTAATTTTTTTAGTTTAGTTTTGAACAAAATATTGAAATTAATTACATATCTATTCGATTTTGTTGGGTAATAACCTTTATGAGGTGTATTACCTTCAAATACAGTTACTCTACCTTTTTTAGGGCTAACACTATCTGATTCAATAAATTTATTATATTCTTTATTTTGTATTATATTTTTTATAGTTTCAAAATTAAATCTTTCATTTTTTTGATAAAATTGAGTATCACCGTCACTATCATTTATATAATAAATCATAGCATGGTGTTGGTCATCTCTATCTAAATGAACATCATTTTTTTCATCAATATTATCTTTAGGTAAAGGAGATAATTTATTAATTTTTATTCTTAAAAAGTGTTTAATTCTTTTATTTAACCTTTCTTCAACTCTTCTACCAATCAATTTAATATATTTTTCAATTGCTTTATTTTTTAAATTGCCAGTAAATTGTCCTATATTTTCATCTGGGATGCATATTATAGCATTGTGAGGTTTATATTCACCTTCTTTATTATTAAAATCACTAGAATCATTTAGCCAGTAAACATTGTTTCCTTCCCTAAAAGTTTCATTTTTAACTAGATTTTCTAGTTCATCTTGTTCTTCAACTGTTAAAATATTATCTAATACTTCTATCATCTATTGTCTATATAAAGATGTATTTCATTATAGTAGTCTACAAAGTGTTGGTTGTATAAATCCCATTTTACATTTGCACCACAAATCCCATATACACCAGCATCCGGAATATTTTTTAATATTGATTCTCTAAAGTAACAAAATTTAGATTTTAATTCTGGGTTACTTAAATGCCATTCACCTGAAATATATTTAGCTACTTGACAAATGTCTTGATAAGTATCAGGTGTAATTATATCATATTCTCCTCCCTCACAATCTAATTTTAAAAAATCTATTTCTTCTATACCAAGTAATTTAGTAAATTGATTAAAAGTAACACAATCAGCGGGCACAACATTAACGTCAATTCCATTATCAAGATAATTAATACCTGGAGTTGCTGATATTCCTAAGTTAATACAAGTAACATTAGGATAAATACTCATATTTCTTTTTAATACTTCAAAATGAGGTTCATAAGGTTCAAGACAATAAACATGTTTAGGGTTTTTATTCATTATTAATTCAGTAAATAACCCAACAGATGCCCCAACGTCAACAACAATATCTCCTTCCTTGACTTCATTGAATTTTTCATAGATGTTTCTTTCAACTATTTCTAGTTCAACGTCTTCTTTTAATTTTTCAAATTCTCCCCATTCGAAGCCTTCTCTATAACTCATAATATTGTATTATTTTCTTTTATATTAACAGATGATATTGTGCCCGCAACTACTATTCTTTCTTCAGGTGATGGAGCAGGGTTAGGTAAATGTAATAATGAAGATGAAAATATTACTAATTCACCTGGTTTTGGTATAAATCTTATTTCTTCACCATTTTCTTTAAATGATATCCATCCCTCTTCGGGAACTGAAACATAGTAACACCAACTCCATTCGCCCTTAGCTTTAACAAATCCCATTTTTAAGTGATCATGATATTCTCCTATAGGTTTGCTATAAGAAGGAACAGTATAAGTCCAACTATATTGTACATACCTTTGCCTCCCATTTTTATATAATTCATGTTTAATAACATTAGCCGCTGTATTAGTAACTCCATCTAATATTCCTCCTTTAATCAAATTTAAACGTTGAATATTAGGTAAATTACTTTCTTTCCATAAAGCATCATCATAATTACCATTTGCCTGTATTTCTTTAGTTAAAATATCTAATGCTACAGGGAAATAGCGTCTATAAACTGTATTTTTACCTATTTTAAGATCTTTTATTTCCAAAGTGTTATTGTGTGACTAAAATATACAAAAAAGTAATTATTAATCCAACAAAAGACCAAAGTACTACTTTATAATTTGATTCTGTTTGTTTCGGGGATCTACCCTGATTACTTCTATATTGTCTTATTTTTTTCATTTTGTTTTTCAATTAATTTTTGTTGTAATTTTTGAATTTGGAGTTTAACTTCCTGTGTTTGAGGACTGTACTTTAATTCAATTATTTGTTTTATTAATTTATCTGTACTCATAATTATTATTTAATTGCTCAATGGTGCCTTAATTGCAGGGTGACATTGATAGTTTTGTAATTGGGCTTCAAATTTAGCCTCTAAAATATTTTCATATACTAAACCTAATTGAGGTAATTCAAATGGTTTTCTACTAATTTGTTCTTTAGCTTGTTCTATATGATTTTTATATAAATGAATATCCCCAAAATTGCCAATTAAATCCCCAGGTTCATATCCTGTTTCTACACATAATAATTCAAGTAATAAACCATAACTACTAATATTAAATGGGACACCTAAAAATAAATCAGCCGAACGCTGCTGCCACATAAGTGATAATTTACCATCAGCTACATAACACTGAAAAGCATAGTGGCAAGGAGGTAATACCATTTTACCTAAATCTTCTACATTCCAAGCTGATACTAAATGTCTTCTGCTATTAGGATCATCTTTTAAATTTAAAATTAAATCTTTAAGTTGATCAATGTATGCTTTATTTCCCCATTGTCTCCATTGTTTACCATAAATTGGACCTAATAAACCATAATGGAAAAACATAGGGTCATTTTGAACTTTATCTAAAAATGATTTTTTTGATAAAGGAATATCTACAGTATAATCAACAACTTTAAGATATTGTTTATAGGCATCTCCATTCCATATATTACAATTATTATCTAAAAGATATTTAATACAAGTATCTCCTAATAAAAACCATTTTAATTCAGTAACCATGGTTTTAAATGCTACTTTTTTAGTAGTTAAAATAGGAAAACCATCTGACATATCATGTCTGATAGTCATTCCAAATCTAGACAATGTTCCTGTTCCTGTTCTATCATTTTTTTCAGTTCCATTCCAAACTACTTCTGCTAATAGTGCTCTATATTGTTCGTCTAATCTATTTATATTCATCTAATTTAAAATTAGTTCCTAACATATAATTTAATGATGCATCTGGACTATTAGACCAAACTAACACTTCAGGATCTTCATATAAAAAATCACAATTTTTACAATATTCGATATCATCAAAACGTTTTTCTTTATGAGCTAACCTTAATTTTTCATATTCTTCTCCAAAATATACTTCTTCTAAGGTATTAGTATCTAAATGTCCTAATACACTTTTAGATTCATTTGGTGGTCCTAAAGTTTGACAACAAGGTGTTACAGCTCCTCTTTTACCATTATTACCTCCTGATCTTACTGTTATTTCAGGTGCAAATGGTCTACCACATGTTCTTCTTTTATCTTTATTTCTACTATATTGGGGAGAATAATTACCTGACCAGTTATGCATTTTCCAAATAAAACCTTGTGTACCTACTTCTTCAATAAAGTTATTTTTATATTGTTCTACTTCATATTCTATGTTATCATTATCTAATATTAAATGATAACTAGAAACTTCACATTCACTTCCTACTTTATTTATATAACTTTTAGTTTCTTTAATATTATTTTTTATTAATTCAAAATTATCTTTAGACATCCATTTTTTATATAACTCTGGGTTGTAACCTATACAACTAAATCTAACAAAATTTAAACCAGCATCTATAACTTCATTCATTAATTTGCCTCTAAATTTACTACCATTAGTGTAAATATAAGATTTAAACCCTCTATCAGTACAAGCTTGAACATACTTAGCTAAATCCCTAGCCATTGTTGCTTCACCTGAGCCTTCTAAATCAATAACAGGTTTACCTGGGATTTGATCTAAAATAGATTCAAATAGGTCAAATGGCATTTTTTTAATCCATTCTTTTCCTCTCCCAAGAGTTTGAGGGCACATTTGACATTTGTAATTGCACCCCCCAAATACCTCTATTACTGCTCGTTCTAAATTAGGAACGATTGTTGTATTCTTGTTTTGTTTCTTCTCCATAACCGTAGTCATATACTACCGTTATAAATAGTAGTCTAAAAACAATACTACTCCAAGGTGAATCTAATTCAGCATCATAAAAATCAATTGAAAATCCTAAACAAATTCCCTCATGAGGCCATTTAAAATTAAAACTTAAACCAAACCATTTACTCATCATTTTTGATTGTATTAAGAAGCGCTTCTGCTACTTGCTCAGCTAACTTCGGGTTAAACGTAATACCCCTTTTAGTGGGCATGGGCTTTCCTTCCTCATTGTCGTAAAATTCTCTTACGTCAATAAAAGGATGTCCTTCATATTCTCTTGCTTCGATTACAAGATAATTTTTCTTATTTTTCTGAATTTTAATCATAACTTAATTTTTGTGTTTGCAATCTTTTTTATGGCTAAACATACCTCCACATTTACATTTAACATAATAAACTGTAGAAGCTATTATTGGTGATGAAGCAGCAGCTGTCCAAATATTTGGATGCCAATGATCACCACATATTCCTAAAACGTGTTTTAAAAATTCTATCATAACATTAATTTTTTATTTTCAAGAAACATCCAAAAACGTTCTAACCAAAGATTTACTGTTACATCTTCAATTAAATCATCTCCAGAATATCCATTTTCTTTTTTACCAGCAACATAAGCAATACCCATATCACAGTAATCTCGAGATTTATTTCTATCCCCTAATTTAAAATACTCTTTTGCCTTATCAAAGCAATAGTGTAAAACTTGTCTTTCTACTTTCATATTAATTATTTAAAATAAAACTTATAGAGGGACGATATGATCTATCTCCATCCCATTCTACTTCATAGTCATGAATTCCCTTGCATTTAAATCCCCTTTTTAAGAGTATTTGTTTAATTGTTTTCTTTTCACTATTAGTAAAATTGTCATCACTATTTCTTTTGAAATACCAACCTTCTACTCCATTATAATTACCAGAGCCAATGTATGGTCTATCACTTAAAGCATAACTACCATCTAAAGTAGTTTTAGACCAATCAGTTTGAAATTCTACTATAATATTTTCTTTAATTAAATCCTTAGCTAAGGTTTTAAATTTATTTAAATGTATACCTTTATTCATCTTTTAAAAAATTAATTATAAAATTATTTATATCATCTCTCGTTTGCCAACCTTGTACGTCCCATATTTGCTGATCATCAGGTAGATTTTCATCAATAGTGGCTATTTCAAATGAAACAAAATCATTTGAATCTGGGTATTCATCAAAGCTTTCATTGTCCTTGAGGCCACCTGGAGTACTATATCTACCTGGACCAGCAGTAACAGACAGAAATATATTTGGTTTAAGTTCTAATGTTGCATTAATACATCTATTGTCAGCATTATTAGGTCTAAATTTTAAATTGTTAAATGTAAGTGCCATAATTATCTTTCTAATATAGTAAATGTACCGAAATAACTATCAAATACTTTAATTAAATTCTCATAATCACCTTTAGTCATTTCGGTTCTAACTGCATCCCAATCTAAACCTATTTGATCACAAAAGTTTTTAGCAAACCCAAGTAATGCAAAAGCATTTCCATCTGGACCTGTTAGGTCAATTATCATAGGATTTCTAGGTGATAAATCTTTCTTTTTTCTAATCATATTTTAATATTAACAAGGGCAAACTACCCATAAAGTGAAATATAATAAATAAAAAACTAACGCAATAAATAGAAAACTAACTATACTATCTACTGGTTCTTCTCTAAATGCTTTAAAAGCATCTCTAGTAAATTTTACAAAATCTCTCATTTTAAAGTCATTGTTATTAGTTCAAATTCTTCATTGGTAATTAAACCTTCCATCAGTGCCCCAAATTCATGGGACACATCTCTACCTGTTATTTTATTTATTATTACCATAATTAAGCTACTTCTAATAAATTAGGTGAAACTCTAATTTCTCCTGAAATACGACCTTCAGGAACATTAGTTTTTATAACTTTAATATTTTTAGACATAATTTTAACTACTCTAAATCTATCATCTCTACTAACCGTTTTGTGATTAATTTTAACAATATCACCAATCTTAAATGATTCTTTTTGCTCATGTCTTATCTCAGACCATCTGATAGCATAAGTATTATAAATTGTTTTTAAATCGTCTCGATCTGAATTTTTAATGAATTCTAACACTTCTTTTAAATTTGTCATAACCTTTATTATTATTATTCTTATTTACCCTGTAAATATACGAACCCTCCCTCGGGTAACCAAATTTTTCGCGCGAGAAATTAATATTTTTTGCGGTAATTTAAGGCGTCATATGCATGACGTTAATATGACTAAATTGGGTAGTATTTATGACTAAACATCCAATATGAAGAGAGCATTAATATTAGGCTTGCTGTTATTCGGGATGAGTGCACAAGCCAACGACAACAAAGACAAACAGTACGAATATTTAAAAAAAGCTAAATATTTTGAAATTCGTGCAGAACTAGAAGGTGGAAACATCACTCTAGAGGAAGCCCAGTTAAAATGGAGGAAAGCATTAGATAAATTGAAAAAAGAAGAGGCTAAATAGCCTCTTTCTTTTCGTTTGGAAATGTGCACCTGCACTATTTTTTTAACATGGTTGAGGCATACTAGGCGCTTGAGGACCCCAAGCAAAACTACATGTATTAATAAATGGATAATGAATTTCTTTTGGATTACCATTATATCCCTTAGTAGCTGTAAAATGAGCTTTATCACAATGCCAAAGGATAGCTTGATTTGATTTAAAAGTATATTCTTTTTCATCTGATGAACCACTAAGACTAAGAACAGTTCCACCCCCACCATTTATATTTTCTCCACTTGCGGTAACACTTACTTTTAACATATAATGCTTACTAGGACCCATACGATCAGGGCCAAATGTAAAACTGTTATCACTTGATTCATAAGACCTCCAGAAAAACTCATCATTATCAAATGATAAATCTACTGTTGGGTTTGGCATATCAGTACTAGTAATATGATTTACTAAATTAGTAAATTCACCTGACATACTTGTCTTAAATCCTGGTTGGTAAGGACCAGAAAAATAATTTTGTGCTAATTCTTCTGGGTTGGTAAAGAAATCATCTATTACAAGATGAGGAAATGGGGAAGCATAATATGTAGAATTACCTAAGTTTATCATTTCATATATCGTTTAAATTTTTCTTTCATTATTCTTTCTTCTAATGACCTTTTATCAACAATATATTCTTCAAAATCTTCATAATGATCTCCATTATCATACATTGTTTCTACACCATCAAAATCACCTCTTGAAATATCTCTTTCTAAAGAATCTAAAAATAACTGAATTTCTTGGTTACTATATTTTTCACCTAAACGAGCTCTAATATCTTTTTCTATTTTCTTAAGTAAATCTTTTGGTGATTTATCTTCTCTTTGAAGATCTTCTTCCATTCCTGGAGCTTTAATTTCACCAAATATTACTTCTTCAACTGCTTGAGCTAAATCATCACCATCAATGGTACCTTTTTTATAAGCATCTAAATGAAATTTAATTTCTTTTTTCATATCCATATCTTCTTCTCTAATATCGCCTCTAGCTTTTCTAGCATCTTTTTCTATTTGATCCTTTTCAGCTTGCTTAATAGCATCAGGTAATTCTTTTTTCTCTTCAGCTTCATTATAACCCATTCTTTCAGCGCCAACTAATTTTTCAGCAAACCCAAAAGCATCACCTCTACCACCTACACTAAATGGATATGTTTCATCTACATGATCAGGATCCATAGGATCAAAACCAAATTTAAAATCATAAACTGAAAATGATTTATCTGGGTTGTACTTACCATCTGGATGTACTTCAAATTCAATATTTGTCTTACCATCACCAGAAGGACCATCTAATCTTTTAACTAAAACATCTCCTTGGTCTTCTAGTTCTTCCATTTTATCAACTAATTCTCTAGCTGAGATGTTTAAAGTACCTATTCTACCTCCGGCTACTTCAGTAAGTAATTCTGTTAATTTAAATTTGCCCATTTAGCTTTTCTTTTTACGACCTTGTCTTTTTTTGCCTTTAACTGCAGCACCAACATCTCCGATTTGGTTAGCTACTTCTTTGGCTGCTTCAACAACGTCTTTTAATTCTTTTTTTACGTTTCCGCCTCTACGCTTAATTTCTTTAGCTGCTTCTTTTATATCTTCAACTACATCCTCTAATTCATCAGGAATATAATCTCCATCTTTATCGTTAATTTTACCTTGTTTATAGAAAACAAAATAGTATACGGCTGCTAAAACTAATAATACAGCGATAATAATTAAAACTGTGTTCATAATAATTGTTTTTATTAATTAATTAATTGATTTGTTATAAATATATAAAGCTTATTTAAGTTTATATTTTTTCTTATATGATTCTATAAATGACTCACCATGTCCTACTTCTAAAAATATAGCATCATCAGGTATTCCCCATAATTTTTTGCCACTTATAACTTCATCTACGTTTGTATTTTTAAATACTTTTAATTTTGCTTTTGACCTACCGTGTTTAGATGCCTTCCAAACTACTACTACAGGTGCTTTTCCATATGCTGATGGTCTTCCTCTACCCATGTTTATAATTTTTTACTTCGTTATCTAAAAATAATTGTAAAAATCTAGATTTTTTTCTAGGTTTACCTAATGAAGTTAATAAAGGATCATCAAACATCAAACGAAATGTTTTAGTTTTCCTACCTGGGAGTATATTATCTTCAATAAATTTTTCTATATCTTCATGAGATATTATAGCACATCGCTCTTCATCGTAATGTACTATTACTAAATAATCATATCTATCTTTCTTTTTAGAATGAATATAAGGAACATAAGGTGTTTTTGATTCATAAGACATGGATTTAATTTCATATTTGTTTCCATGTTTATCTGTTGCATCATAACCTTTTTCATTACCTATATCACCATTTTTATCCCAATTAAAGAATTTACATACCAATTGTTCAGCAATTGAACCTATAGTAGATGCTATTTGATTAGTATCCATCATTGGTATAGCTAAATACATGTGTTTTTTTAGCTTTTCTCTTGTATTTGTCATATAACTTGTTTTTTCATATATCTTTCTCTAAGTAACTTTAATAACAAATTATTATCATTATCATGTTTACCCCAGTGAAGGAAATATGCTGTTTGTAAAGCAGAATCTTCTGCGCCATAGGTTTTTTGTAAAAATTTATAAGGATAACCTTTTAACCTTAAATATTGAGCTAATAAAAATTGTTCTGTTAACATAGGGGATATTATCTCTATTATTGACTCAAAATCTTCTAATATTTGAACATAGATATCTGTTATTATATTAGGATCTGGAACCATTACTAATGATGAATTAGGTAATTTCTTCCAATCTAAGTAATAATTTTTAGGCAGCAATGCCTTAACCATATCTATTTCTTTTTTATTATAATAAACATTAAAACAATAGTTTATCATTCCCTCAGTAATTGATTCTTTAGTAAAATCAACATCAGGAAACCCAAACGTAATATCTGATACATCAGGTAATTCTTTTAATAATATAGAATCAAAGTCAAGCATAATATAAGGTTCTGTTTGTTCCATCATTGCCAGCATTTTAGGAACACCATATGATTGACCTTTATAATTTTCAATCCCAATAGATTCTTCTACTTTAGAAAATTTATCTAGTAAATCATTATTACCAAAATAAGTAATTGTTAATTTATCTGCTACTAAAACAACTTCATAATATTTTTTAGCTTGCTCAATTGCTAACTCAGCTAAATCTAAGAATGAAGAATCGGATTCATGAGGTAGCTTCCATCCAGGGAAAATTTTATAAGGAAATATTACTTTTTTAATTTTCATATTAATAATGATTTATAATCTTTTGGTGTTATCCAAGTTACTAAACAATATCTAGTTCCGGAAATTAATTCTGTTAACTCATGATATTTAGTTGATTCAAATAATATTAAATTACCTTTAATTCTATCAGCAATATCACATTCAACTACTAAATCACCCCCAGTATAATCGTTTCCATCTGAAAGTTGAATAATAAGAGTTTGAATACGTTTTGCTTTTACAGGATTATCTGATATTCTATCTTGATGTCTTTTAAAGAAATGGCCTTTATTATACTTTAATAGTACAGCTTGACCTGTAAGACTTTTTATTTTAGAATGAAAGTAATCATCATGCTCTATTAATTTAGGTAATACTAGAGATTCAACTTCTTTAACATCTAAATTACATTCAAGTGAAACTCTATCATTATTATCAAGATAACCTTCACCTCCCACTAATTTTTTTGTAACCCTAGAATCAAACCAATCTTGACCTAAACTTAAAATTTGGTCAACTTCACTACTATTAAATACAACTTTTTGTAACATTAAAATGGTAATGGTTTATCTTCGTCTTTATCTCTGGGTTTAGAGATATCATCTAATTTTCTATTTCCAAAAGTAGCAAATGGTTGTTCTACGATGCCTGTTATATCAGTATCTTGAACATTCATTATAGCATTCATTGAATCTTTAACTGCATGACTACGCTTTCTAGCCATATAATCATTAGGAGCATAAACATATGCTTCAAATGTAACTACGTATCTATTATCTTTATTTTCCATTATTTACTTACTTTAATCCTCAATGCTTTAATATGTTTACAATTTCCCATTGACCTCCAACTACCAGGACAACTACAATAAAACTTACCTGAATCCGGGTAGTATTTAGTTTCGTATACTTTATCACTACTCCCACTAGTAAACATTTCAATAACAGGAGTAGATCGTTTTTTCTTAGGTTTAGGTTTAATCCATTCTATGTCATTTATAGTAGTTCCTTTTTCTACCTCTTTCCAAATAGGCATCATATATGTTTTACCATTTAATTCTAATATAGCAGGAGGTATAATCTCACCTTTATATTCATATTTAAACCTACTTACATGTATATAAGAACCAAAACCTTTAGGATTAAATGAAAACGCTTCACCATCTGGTCTGTGCATAACCCTAGTTCTAGGATTACCATATTTATTTAAATTAGTAAATTTCCAGAGTGCCATATTATCTTGCGTTTAATACTTCGTTTTCCCACTCGAAGTCAGGCTCACAATGTCTTGAATATTCTTCTGGTGTAACCCATTTTTCTATTTCATTACACCAAACCATACCGTCTATAATTTTCATAACCTTTATTATTTATTTCTGTAAATATACGAAAGAAGGCTTGGAACTCCAAGCCTTTTTGTGTTTATCTTTTCGATAGTATTTTTTCTTATTTCTATGAGGACCAGGGGTTCTCATAGCATCATACCATTCATGCTGTGTAAGTTTGATCTTTTTCATGGTATTGTGGTTGTAAATCTATACTTAAAGCATAGCAGAGTTGTTTTAACTGACCTGCTTTATGAACCATCATAAAGTCTTCATCAGTCATATTATTGAATAATGCTAATGCACTAAACATTTTTTTACCTCCCCTGTCCTCTATACTTTTTGACATAATTTTTACTTTTTTTACTATTTGAGGTACCATTTTTTGAATGAATACCTGGTCTTTTCTTTCTTGGTTTATCAAAATAAGAACCTACTCCGAAACCCGATTTTTTAGCAGCCATTTTTTATAATACATATTACAAAATTAGCCGATAATCTCCAAATTGTTTTAAATATGATGTCATTTTTGTTCCTAATCCATCTTCAAAATCCTTTCCTGATCTAATCCATTTTTTAACATTACCAGGACCTGCTAAATGAGCCGCGGCTAGTAAACCAGATTCTGTAATATAGACCCCATGGAGTATTTCACCATCATATTTTTTAATTTGTCTTTTTAGTATTTTTTTATTATGAAGTAAAAGCTTTATCATTGCTTCTTCTTGTATTCTAGGATTATTTAAAAAATCATTAGTACTAATTTTATATCCTAACCCCTTTAAAGTTTTTTTACCAAATTGATATTTACCTAAATAACCATATTTATTTATTGCTTTATAGTTATTAGAGGATTCTCTCATTCCCAAAGCATCTAAAAAATTATGTCTTGTTTTTAGATTAATTTCAATTGGGGCTACTTCTAATTCTATATTAGAAGATAATTCTATTTCATTAACTTTAATTGGAATTGTCATAGCTGGGGCTTCAACCATTCTAGTGATGCTTGTAAAAGCCATCATTCCAAACAGAACAATACCAGCTGTAATTAATTTATTAAAATTTTTCATATTAAAAGTTTTTAAGGAAATTGCCTTTAACAGGCCTAGATTTAAGCTGTTTAGCTTTATCATCGTTATCTAATATTTTAGATCCTAATTTATCTAAATGTTTAGATTTAATTTTATCGTAATCCTTTACGATAGCTTTATGTTTTTTACTTCTCATATTCTAGAAATGTATTGATCTACTTCATCTTCATCTTCTAATCCTAGCTCTTTTAACCTTTGAAGATGATAATCATCAACCTCAAAGTCAATTTTTTCACTAGTACCAAAATGCTCTTGATGGGACTCTATTTGTTTAATATCTTTTTCATTAAAGATATCCCCCACAGTTAAAAAATAATGATTATAACAAAGTAATTCTATATTTTCTTTTAGGTAATTTGATTTATTACCATCTTTGAAGTGTAACAGTAGGGGCATTTTATAATCAAGTACCCTACGTTCTTTAAAACCGCACATTGAACATTGCTCTGATAAATATCCAGCTTCTATTAAACGGTACTTTATCTTTGCGGGTGTAAAATGGGATGCCGAAACTCTACCTTCAATAATATCTAACAAAGCTGGCTCTTTACCGCTTCCTTTGAGGAATTTTGGTATTCCTTTTCCACTTTGATTTTTATGTTGTTCAAAAATACCATACAATTTAGCATATCTCTTATAGTGTTGATAAGAAACATGTAAATGCCTTGCAGCTGCCATATTGGATTTAGTATTTGCCTGAGCAGCTACTATTTGTTCTTTAGATAACGGTTTAGGTTTCGGCAAAGTTTTATTCTTCGTTAGACATATTATTGATAATTTGATAAGGCCCTTGTAGATTACGCTTATCTTCTTTATCAAAATCCAAGACTTCTGCTGAGTCTTTTTTCTTTTCTGCTAATAATAATTCCTCCTGCTCAGTATGTTTCAGATAATCTTTTTTATCCATAATTACTGTTTCAGTCCATGTGTGATCACCTGTACCCATTTGCACTGGTAACCCACATTTCCTATCTACTGAGGAACAATTAACACAAAAATTATACCCATATTGGGTCAATCTAAGCTCTGGCATTGCTGTGCCACACTTAGAACACGGAATCATTTTCAATTTGTTTGCTGTTAAATTTGACGTGTACATAAATATATAACCTTTAAAAATTCTAGTAAATATACGAACCCTCTATGGGGTCTCCACTAGTTTTTCCAGAAGTTGTATATTCCTTTTTCTAATTCATATGGTGACCATACAAATCTCTCCCTCATTGGTTGTAGTTGAGCCCAATCCCACATCCTCATTAATCCTTCATCTAGGTCTGTTTTATGTTCAAATCCTAATATATCAATTGATTTTTGATAGGTTGGTATTGAATGTTTAACTTCGTGTCTGGCTTCTAAATATTTTATCTCACCCCCACCTATTACATTTTGTAATGTTTGAGCCGCTTCATTTATAGATATTTCTTCAATACCTCCTAAATTAATTATTTCTTTGCTTGCTTCTGGTTTAACAGCAGCATTCCATAGTGGTTCTAAAGAATCATCAATGAAACTAAATGCTCTGGTTTGATCACCCTCACCAAAAATTGTCATTGGTTCATTATTTAAATGTTGGTACATCCAAATACCTAAAACATTTCTGTATTTGTCCCAAATGTTTTGTTTAACACCATAGACATTATGAGGCCTAATTATACAATAATCTAATCCATGTTGCTCATTAGCAATTTGAATATCCATTTCACAAGCATATTTTGCTACTCCATAGGGATCAATTGGTGCTTGTTGTTGGTTTTCATCAAATACCCCACCATAACCATGACCATATACTGCTAATGTGGATGTAAATACCAATCTTTTAACGTCATGTTTGATGCATTCATTAACTATGCGGGCTGTTGCTTTTAAATTGTTATCATAATTGTATGCTCGTATAAAAGGCGATAATCCTTCAGCAGCATAAGCAGCAAAATGAAAAACATAATCAATTTTATTATCTGTAAATACTTGGTTTAAATCACCAGTTACTAAGTCATGGGCATAAAATTCAACTTTAGAGTTAATATTTTCTCTAAAGCCACCACTTAGATCATCAATTCCAATTATTTTATATTCTGGTTTATTTTCGATTATCCAATCTGCTAATCTACTACCTAATAAACCCGCTACTCCGGTTATTAATACATTTTTACTCATATTTTATACCTTTTGTTATTTTTCCATCTTTAGGGTTATGTGAATTATTTTGATATAAGTGTGGTTGTATCCCCCATTTATATAAAAACATTTTAGCTGCCGGGTTTTCTGATGCTACCATAGATTCTTTATCTTTACCTTTTTTAGTAGCCATGCTTACAAAATGGTAAAAATGTCCTTCATTAACCCTTTTAAATTTTTTACCATTTAATTCTAATTTTAGGAAGAAATCCCAATCACAAATAAATGGTGATTGATACATAGTATCAAACCCACCAACTATCATATAATCTTTTTTATACATAGCAAAAGGAAATACACCACCATCAGGAGTTGGATTTGAATTACGAATGGACTGTTCATATTTTAAAAATCCTTCATAATCAAAATTAGATGGTTCAGTACCAAAATCTTTAGTTGGATTACCAAATATACCTGGGTATGGTTCTATTTGATTAATAGTAATAACTTCATTTTCTCCTAAATTATTTTCAATAATTGTATCCCAATCCTTACATAATACATTATCATCATTTATAATACAAATTATTTCATGTATTGCATTCATAACTCCTAAATTAAGAGCCATTTGCATTCCTTGATTTTGACCTAAATCAAGAATTTGAATATTATCTTTATACTTATCTAAAACCGGTTTACTTTCTTCTATAAAACCATCAACTGCAACTATAATTTGATTTATGTCTGCTTGGTTTTCAATAGCTGATTTTAGACATATATCTAAACATTCAGGATTTCTATATGAAGGTATTATTAAACTAACCATTATTTTTTACATTAGATTTAAGATGACTACATTTAATTATTTTACCTTTTAATTCTTGTCCACAATATTCTTGTTGAGTCATACCTTTTAATGTATTAGAAAACTTTACTAATATAGCTTCTATTTCATAAGAATATTCAATACCACTTATGTTTCCATAAGCTGTCCATTTACACAAACAATATTTATCTTTAGGTAAATAATTCCAATGTAAATCTCCTTCATAATATTTAGAACAAC
>MDSV01184542.1_pt1 | contig 22995 bp, 19 predicted proteins | sample 810851 | NCBI WGS metagenome assembly MDSV01 (sample SAMN05326640, study PRJNA326480) | marine metagenome | isolation source: seawater | place: Atlantic Ocean: North East | collected 2012 | reverse complement strand
TCGATGGCGGCGACCCCGCGGAGGCGGCTTGTGCCGTGATCCGCGAACTTGAGGCATTCAGCCCTACCTTGGCGCAGCGGCCGCGCTGGCTGATACTCAATAAAACCGATTTGGTGGACGAGGCCACGCTTTCCCAGTCTCGTGACCGGATCGTGGAGGCTATAGGCTGGAGCGGACCGATTTACAGCGTGTCGGCAGTGGCGGGGCGCGGTACCGAGCGTCTGTGCGGTGATTTGATGACCTTTCTGGAGGCGCAACAGGCATTTTTCCGTGATGACCCCGAGGCGGCGGCTAAAGAGCGACTCGCGCAGGAACAGATGCAGCAAGAGGCGCGTGACCGGATCGCCGCTTTGCAGGTGACTCGCACCGAGGCGCGGCAGACTCGAGCGGGAGATGCAGCGGCGGTGGACGATGGCGATGTTGAGGTGGAGTACCGGCATTGAATACGGCTGAAGCTCATCCCGACAGGAGCCAATTGGTGGCTGCGCGCCGCTGGGTGGTTAAGGTGGGGAGTGCGCTGCTCACTAACGATGGCTGCGGCCTTGATGCGTCTGTTGTGCAGTCTCTTGCGAACCAACTGGTGGCGCTGCGCAGAACGGGTTGTGACGTGGTGTTGGTGTCAAGCGGTGCGATCGCCGCAGGGCTTGTCCGTCTGAACCTGGCCGAGAGGCCACATGAAGTCCACCTCTCTCAGGCGGCTGCCGCTGTGGGTCAGTCAGCGCTGGTGCGCGCCTATGAAGAGCATCTCAGCCCTCACCGCGTCACCAGCGCGCAAATTCTGCTGAGTCATGCAGACATCAGAGCGAGAGATCGTTACCTCAACGCCAGAAGCACACTGAGTACATTGCTCGGCATGGGAGTACTGCCAATCGTCAACGAGAATGACACCGTGGTGACAGATGAAATTCGGCTGGGTGATAACGACACCTTGGGAGCGTTGGTCGCTAACCTGATCGATGCGGAGGTGCTGCTCATTTTGACCGATCAAGAGGGCCTAATGGACAGTGATCCCCGTCAGGTGTCGAGCGCTCAAGTCATTACCTCTGCAGACGTCCATGACCCCACTCTGGACATGATGGTGGGACCCAGCGGTACGCTGGGGCGCGGCGGCATGGCGACCAAACTCAGTGCCGCGCGGCTCGCCGCCCGCTCTGGCACCGGCACCGTCATCGCCAACGGACGGATGCCCGATGTTATTAACCGCGTGGCTGCGGGCGAGTCACTGGGTACGTTTTTGCAGACGCAGCGTCGGCCACAAAGTGCACGCAAGCAGTGGTTGGCGAGTCTGCTTCATGCTCAAGGTCAGTTGTCATTGGATGGCGGTGCCGTTAGGGGAATTGTTGAGCAGGGGAGATCGCTTTTACCCATCGGTATCACCGCGGTTTCAGGGCAGTTCGAGCGGGGTGATCTGGTCAGTTGTGTCGATAGTCAGGGCAGGGAACGTGCCCGTGGTTTGGTGAATTACAATAGCAGTGAGGCACAGGCGTTGGTGGGCAAAGCATCAGTGCACATCGAACCGACGCTGGGCTATCGCGGTGAAGAAGAAATGATCCACCGTGACAATCTTGTGGCAGGGTAGGTAAATGGCGGGTTCATCGTTGTTACTGTTATACGGCGGCAGTCTTTTTGTCGTATCCCTGTTGGGGAGTTGGTTGCCGCGGCAGATGGTCATGACTCACACCCGCACTCAAATGGTGCTGAGTATCGTGTCGGGGCTCATGCTTGGCGTCGCTTTGTTGCATCTGATTCCCCACAGTATCGCTGCGGCTCCCGATGATATCGATAAGGTGATGGGTTGGGCTCTGGCGGGTCTCGTCTTCATGCTGCTGATGCTGAGACTGTTTCATTTTCATCAGCATGATTTTGGCGAGGTGGCGGATCACTGCGCAATTTCCTCAGTCGACGCCCACGATCATGCCCATGCCCAGCCTCCGGAGAGGACGTCAGGGGCGCTGGGCTTATTTTTTGGGCTGTGCGTGCACACGGTCATCGACGGCATTGCACTGGGGGCGGTATTGCTCACTGATCAGGTGCTGCCGATGGCGGGAGTCGGGGTGTTCATGGCGATCTTGCTGCACAAGCCACTCGACGCCTTGTCTATTGAAACCGTCATGGCAACAGGGGGCTGGTCCTCTTCAACGCGCTGGTGGGCCGCGGTGAGTTTTGCACTTTTGTGCCCGTGTGCAGCCTTCGGTTTTTATCTGGGCGTAGCCCCCATGCTCTCAAGCATGTGGCTTCCTGAGGTCCTAGCGTTTGCTGCAGGCGCCTTTATCTGTATCGCGCTGGGAGATCTGTTGCCTGAGGTGCAGTTCCATAGTCATGACCGACTCCGCCTCACAGCACTTTTTTTACTCGGTGTGGGGCTCGCTGTTGGGATTGGCTGGTTAGAGCTCGCTCACTGACCCACCTCAGTCAGGTGCGCTCATCTTGTGCGCCAATTTTGCCCCGGTCTGGCGATCGATCGGGTGGTGCAGCCAGCCAACCAATTCTTCCTTGACGAGGCCAGTGAGCGCCTCAATATGATTCGGCTCGGCATTCAGGCAGGGAATGTATTCATAGCGGGTGCCGCCGGCTTCGAGGAAGGTATCCCGGTTTTCCATGCCGATCTCTTCGATCGTTTCGAGACAGTCCGCTGAAAAACCCGGGCAGACCACCTGTACGGATGTCACGCCTTGCTCGGGAAGGGTCCGCAGTGTCTCGTCAGTATAGGGTTGCAGCCATTCTTCGCGACCAAATCTTGATTGAAATGTCGTGATCATCTCGGAAGCACCGAGATTGAGTTGCTCTCCAATCAGCCGGGAGGTTTTATGGCATTGACAGTGGTAGGGGTCGCCCTCGGTCAAGTAACGCTTGGGCATACCATGGTAGGAGAGAATGAGTTTGTCCGCACGACCATGCGCTTGCCAGTGAGCTTCGATACTCTGCGCCACCGCCTGAATGTAGCCCGGGGCATCGTGATAGGAGCTGACAAACCGTAGCGATGGTAGCCATCTGTGGCGCGTCAGCGCGGTGCTGACTTCGTCATACGTCGAGCCGGTTGTGGGGCCGCCATACTGGGGGTAAAGCGGCAGGACAACCAATTGCTCCATCCCCGCATCGAACATCTCATTCAGTACCGTGTGGATTGCCGGAGCGCCGTAGCGCATGGCACCGCGCACGATAAAGCGGTCGCCAAATTCAGATGCTAGGCGCTGCTCGACGCCCGCCACTTGATCCTCAAGATGCATCAGCAAGGGTGATCCTCTCTCGGTCCACACCGCGCGATATGCCTCTGCAGAGCGCTTTGGCCGTGTGTTGAGGATGATGCCATTCAAAATGAGCCACCAAATGGGACGCGGCACCTCAACTACCCGTGGGTCCCACAAAAATTGCTTGAGATAGGGTCGCAGTGCTTTGGCAGTGGGCGCTTTGGGTGTACCCAAATTGGTCAGCAAAACACCGATTCGGGGCTCTGATGAGTGCTGATAATCGGACTGGCCGACATATTTCATACTGGGTTCCTGAACACTATGCGTCGTGATCACAGCGCTTAAGCGTCAAATGATCTGGTGACTGAGTGTATCTTATACGTCAATTGACTCCGGGCTGATCAATGCGTACAAACGTTGTCCGATCGGGCTTTCATGGCCCAATTCTTTTTATCTCTGCAGGACTGATAATAGATGAGTCTCGATTTTGACAGTGCCAGGCTACCTAATCCGAATCTCTCTGAGGAACACATCGCCTGGAGAGCGGCACTTCGACGGTTTATCGATACTGAGATTATGCCCTACGCCGACGAGTGGGATGAGGCGGGCGCCATACCCGATGCCTTGTGGCCAAAGGCGGCAGCAGTGGGATTATTGGGTTTGGGTTACCCCGAGGAGTTTGGAGGGGTGCCCGCTGACAGCTGGCATTCCTGGATAGTCAACGAAGAGCTGTCCCGTATTGGAGTAGGTGGGGTGTCAGCCTCATTGATGGTGCATGGTATTGGTCTGCCGCCGGTTCTCAATTGGGGGCCCGAGTGGATGCAGGCAGAGGTCGCCCCGCCGGTCTTAAGGGGAGAGAAATGGATTGCTTTGGGCATCACAGAGCCTGGTGGAGGATCAGATGTGGCCAGCCTATCTTCACACGCCGTGCGAGACGGAGACCACTACGTTGTGTCGGGTAGCAAGACTTACATCACGGGGGGTATGCGCGCCAATTGGGTATCCACTGCTGTGCGCACCGGCGGTGGCGGCGCGGGTGGCGTCTCGATGTTATTGATCCCGACGGATGCTGAGGGCTTTTCACGGACACCGCTTGACCGAAAGATGGGGTGGTGGGCGTCCGATACGGCTACCCTTTACTTCGATGAGGTCCGCGTTCCCGTGAGTCATCTGATTGGGCGGGAAAATGAGGGGTTTAAAGTCATCATGACCAATTTCAACAGCGAGCGTATGGGCATGGCGGCGGCAATGGAGGCCTGTGGTCGCGTCTGTCTCGAAGAGGCGGTGATCTGGGCGAGGGAGCGAAAAACTTTTGGTAAGCGTCTTGCTGATCATCAGGTGATTCGCCATAAAATAGCGCAAATGAAGCAAAAGCTGAATGCAACACAGGCCTATATCCGGTTTTGCTACGAATCGATTGAGGCGGGGACGCCAAACCCGGGCGATATTGCTTTGCTCAAGGTGCAGGCAAGCGAAGTGATGGAGTTCTGCGCCCGAGAGGCTATGCAAATTTTGGGCGGGTTAGGCTACATGCGAGGCAATCGTGTCGAGCGTATTTATCGCGAAGTGCGTGTGAACGCGATTGGCGGCGGATCTGAGGAGATCATGAGGGATTTGGCATCACGCCAATACGGCCTCTGATTCACCTCAGCCGGGTCGTTGCGGTGTTCAGCGAAAGCGGTAATGTGGCTGAAGGAATAGATGCGTTGGCGGGCTCGCAATGGGCCTTGGGCAGAGAGCGGCTCTCTCGCCGCAGGGACGCTACGATAATGTTTGCCGAGGCTGCGACTTCAACAAGATATTGTGCAGGAGAGAAAAGATGACAGATAGTAAAGCGGCTTTGAAAGCCTTCCGGGGTGAGGTGGCGGCCTGGATGGCGGAAAACGTGCCTGCTGATCCGGGATTTCTGTTACCCCTGACCTTTCTTGAGGTGGGCACCGAACAGCAGCTCGATTTTTTGCGCGAATGGCAGCACCAGCTCTGGAGTGCAGGTTATTTGGGAATGCATTGGCCGACCGAATACGGCGGCCAAGGCGCAGATCCGGCGTACCAGTTTATTGTAGATAAAGAGCTTAGCCGGCATAGCGCGCCCATTATCTTCAATACCATTGGACTTAACTGGGTAGGGCCATTGTTATTGGATATGGGGACCGAGGAAGAAAAAGCACACTACGTCAAAAACATCCTGTCTGCTGAGGAGATCTGGTGTCAGGGGTTCTCAGAGCCTGATCACGGGTCCGACTTGGGTGCTGTCCAAACCCGGGCGGTGAAGGAGGGCGATGAGTATGTGGTGAACGGCTCCAAGATTTGGACCACATTGGGTAACTATGCCGACCACATGATCTTGCTGGCGCGCACTAACCCTGCGGCAGAACGCAAATATGACGGTTTATCATTTTTCCTCTCACCGATGAAAGTTGCAGGAATCGAAGCTCATCCTATTCGCAAGGTCACTGGTGAGTACGGCTTTAATCAGACATTTTTCACAGATGCGCGTATTCCGGCGAGTTGCCTGATGGGTGAAGAGGGCGGTGGCTGGAAAGTGGCGATGAAAACACTGGAATACGAGCGAGGTGTGACCGCCGGACAGGCCAGTGGCCACTGGGGTGTGACCATACAGATTGATGACATGATCAATGAACTACGGGCGCTTGAACAAGACGGTGAGGCACTGCTGTCCGACCCCATTGTCCGTGACGATTTGGTTGGTTTTATGATGGAGGCCAAGGCCTTATCGCTGTCAGCGCGGAGAATGTCAGTCTCGGCCCTGAATACCGATTACCCCATGGGGCTCGCGTTGTCGATGAAGTATCGTGGCACTGAATATGAGAGACGCATGAAACAGTACACTGCGAGCAAACAGGGCGCTCGCAGCGCCTTGTATGTGGGTGACGCCGACGCTGTGCGGGGCGGGTTTTGGCAGCGGGCTTACTTCAGCAATTTCGGCGCCACCATTGGGGGTGGGACCACCCAGGTGCAGGCCAATATTATCGCTGAGCATGTGCTCGGTCTGCCGAAGTAAGGGGGCTAAAAAATGTTCAGTTATCCGCAAAACTTAGCGATCAGCCTCACTGAAGAGCAGGGCATGTTATTGGATGTCGCACGGGGATTTGTTCGTGATCAGGCCCCCATTGAGGCGGTGCGTGCGCAGCTCGAGACCGAAACGGGTTACGAATCCCGCATTTGGCAGAGTATGGTTGAGATGGGGTGGACAGGTATATCGCTTCCCGATGAGGTGGGCGGAGCCGGTATGGGCATCGGATCGGCTGTGCCTGTTTTTGAAGCGCTTGGCGGCGGGTTGCTGGGCACGCCGCTTTTGAGCACGACGATAGCGGGGCAGTTGATTTGGCGCGCCGCGGGCCACAAAGCCGCCGATTGGCTGGGCCGTCTCTGTGGAGGCCAAATTGGGACGGTTGCCCTACTTGACCACGCCGATTGGGGTGTGCCCAATACGGGTTTGAAGCTGGATGAAACTGGCTCTCTGAGCGGGAGAAAACACTTCGTTGCCGACGCCGGCGTGGCGGATATTTTTGTGGTTGTGGCCAATGAGAACGGCACCCCGGTACTCGCGCTGGTAGAGCGCAACGCGCTGGCATCCGATGCCTTCTCAGAGAATGTTTTAATCGATCTGACCAAACGTGCCGCCAATGTGGACTTCACAGGCGTAACACCCGCCTACGTTGTCCGTGGTGAGTCAGTGGTTAGTGCTCTGCGGGACACACTTTTGTTGGGTGCCTTACTGACCGCCGCAGAGACAACCGGTGCTGCCGGCCGGTGTTTGTCCAGCATTACCGAGTATCTCAAGACACGTAAACAGTTCGGAAAGCTGATTGGCTCTTATCAGGCACTCAAACATCCAACGGTCGATATTTATGTAGGGACGGAAAATGCGCGGTCCTTTGTTTATCACGGAGCCACGATTGTGGCTGACGAGCCCTTGTCGTCTGATGTTGAGGTGGCCTGCCGCATGGCCAAGGTGGCAGCAGACGATGTGATGGTCTACGCCGGTGATCGCGCCGTTCAGTTCCACGGAGGGTTTGGCTTCACGTGGGAGTGTGATTCGACTTTATTTATACGTCGTGCGCAATGGGCGCAACAGATGTATGGGGGCGCTATCCATCACCGAAAGCGGTTGGCGGCACTGCTACTGGATAATGAAGAGCACGGTTAATTAGCCAACGCTCTGGGTGGCCCTTCATGGTCTACATGCGGGGTCAGGTAGGGGGTAAGTGTTCGCCCAGAAAGCGCACCAGGTTGCCCCCCATGACGGCACTAATCTCTGCGACGGTGAAACCGGCGTCGACAAGAGCCTGGGTCAGGTGGGGCAACTGGGAGGCGTCGATTGGCGTAGTGACGGAGCCGTCCCAGTCGGACCCGAGAGCGATGTGGTCCAATCCAAAGCGATCGATGCCGTAGCGAATGGCGTTTGTGATTGCCGTAACATCTTTGCCGCAGGTCACGTCTGCCCAGAATCCGACGCCTATCAGGCCTCCCGCCTCAACGATCATTTCCATGGTTTCGTCGCTGATGTTCCTTGGGCTGGGGCAGTGCCCCTGAAAGCCAGTATGACTCATTATCAGTGCGGCGCCCTGGGTCGTTTCCAACGTATCACGGACGGTCGCTTCGCTGCTGTGAGACACGTCGATCATGATATTTAATGCGTGCATCTTGGTCACGGCCTCGCGACCAAAGGAAGTCAGGCCATTCTGCGACTCACCGTGTAATGAGCCGCCCAGTTGATTATCAAAAAAATGTTGCAGACTCATCATGCGGAAGCCGGCGGTATAAAGCTTTTCGATATTGCCCACATCTCCATCCAGAGCATGAGAGCCCTCTGTTCCCAGCAGTGCGCCCACTACAATGTCTCCCGCTTGGCGTTGGGCTAGGAGGGCACTTAAATCAGAGCGAGATCGAACCAGCGTCAATTGCGGGTGCTGCTGAACGGCAGCGAGTACTCGGTCAGCCTGCAAAATGGCTCGTGCAAACAAACTGTGCTGTGTTTCGGCAGGCCAGCGTTGCGCTAAAGCGAGTAGGCTGATGCTGTCCGGCGCGTCACTGACATTGTGATCATAATTTTGACCTTGGGGTGATTTGGTGACGGTGGTAAACATTTGCAGGGTGGCGCCGCCCTCGAGCAGCTTGGGCAAATCCACTTGTCCATGATTGTTCTGAACCAGTAAATCTTTTCCCCACAAGGCAGAGTCGGCGTGGAGATCACCGACAATCAGTGCCTTGTGCAGTGCGAGGGTTTCCAACGTGGGTATGCGACCCGGCTCGCCGACGACCCGATTAGACGCACGATCGACCCATTGCGGACCTAATCCGAAAAAGGCCACAGTCAGGAATAGAGAAAAGAATGCCAGCAGCGTGAGTATTCGCGTCAGCCATTTCATGGTCAATCCTTTGGGAGTATGAGAAAGCGGCGCACCGAGTCTGTTCGTTTTGACACCAGCGAGCAACTGGTCTGCGCCATACACTCAGCCGTAGTTAGCGTTATGAATCCAAAGACCGGCATCCTTGTTCTCGGCGATCAGTTGAGCTGGCACCACCCTGTGCTCGTGGGCGCTGATCCGACCGACGTCGTCGTTATTCTTGCTGAGGTGGCAGAGGAGGCCACCTATGTAAGACACAATCGACACAAGATAGCGCTGATCTTCAGCGCTATGCGCCATTTTGCTCAAGCACTGGAGGCGCGCGGTTTTACTGTGGCGTACTCCCGCTTTAAAGAGGGTGTGCCTTCTTTACTGAGCGCTTGTGAGCGCGCCCGTGACGCTTGGTCCTTAACTGCGCTCCATGTCTGTGAGCCTGGCGAGTATCGTTTGAGCGAGCAGATGGCGGGTTGGGGCCAGCGGTTGGGCATTGCTGTCACGCTGCATGAAGACACGCGGTTTTTATCCTCGAAAGAAGATTTCGCTCATTGGGCCAGTGGTCGAAAGCAGCTGCGAATGGAGTATTTTTACCGCGACATGCGCAAGCGTTATCGTCTTTTAATGGAGGGCGACCAGCCCGAGGGCGGCAAGTGGAACTACGATGCCAACAACCGCCAAGGTTGGCGCGGGCAAATCGACATCCCGGAAAGGTCCGCTCCAGTACTGGATGCCTTGACTCAGGAGGTTATCGCCGAGGTGGCGACGGCTTTCCCGGACTATCCGGGAGACCTGTCCACATTCCGTTGGGCGGTTACCGCTGAGGAAGCTGAGCAAGAGCTGGATTGGTTCTGTGAGCATGCACTCCCTCTCTTCGGAACGTATCAGGATGCTTTGGCGGAGGCTTCACCCTGGCTATTCCACGGCTTGATCTCTATGTACCTCAACTGTGGTCTGTTGGAACCCCTGCCGGTCTGTGAGCGAGTAGAAGCCGCGTATCGTCGCGGTCACTGCAGTCTCGCGGCGGCGGAGGGGTTTATCCGTCAGGTGTTGGGTTGGCGGGAGTATGTGAGAGGGCTTTACTGGTTGTACATGCCAGATTATCGGCAACGCAATGCCTTGGCAGCGACGCGACCGTTACCCGATTGGTTCTGGACTGGCGAGACACAGATGCGTTGCCTGTCACGCGCACTCAAACAGTCACTGGATTTGGGCTATGCCCACCACATTCAACGCCTGATGGTCATCGGTAATTTCGCCCTGCTCGCTGGGCTTGATGTCGAGGCGGTATGTGATTGGTATCTCGCGGTTTATCTTGATGCCTTTGAGTGGGTGGAGTTGCCTAATACGCTCGGCATGGCATTGTTTGCTGATGGCGGCATTATGGCTTCCAAGCCGTATGCAGCCAGTGGCAAATACATTCAGAAGCAAGGTGATCACTGTAAGTCGTGCTCTTATGACCCCAAGCAGGTCACTGGTGATCAAGCCTGCCCGTATAACAGTTTGTATTGGCATTTTATTGATCGGCACAGCGACGTTTTGAGCCAAAACCCGCGCATGGGTCTGATTATGGGGGGATGGAGAAAGCGCGCATCTAGCGACCGAGAAGCCATCGTGCAGTGGGGTGAGCAGGTGCTTAAGCGGCTCCCCAGCCTCTAGTCGCCGCGCTGCTCCCCATCGTTACGATTTACGCTGGCGCTGTCCGCTACAACGCCGCGAGCAGTAAACGATCTGCTCCCACTGATGCTTCCAACGTGCCCGCCAGGTAAACGGCCGGTCGCAAACCGGGCAGACCTTGGTCGGTAGGTCCGATTTCTTTCGGTGAGCCATCAGCGAGGCTCGGTGATGGGCCAGTCGGCGCTGTCGACAACATACTCTGGCTGATGGGCGCGAAAACCATCCCATTTTTGGGTGAAGACACCGGCCCGATCATACTGTGCCGCCTGCTTTTCGAGATTGAAGTGCCGACCACCCCGAGGGTCGCTGCCTACCCCGGCAATGTATTGCCAGTTTCCGTAGTTACTGCTCACGTCGTAGTCAATTAGATGCTGCTCAAAAAACGCAGCGCCGAAGCGCCAATCGAGGTCCAGTTCGTTAATCAGGCATGAGGCGGCGATCTGGCGGCCACGATTGCTCATCCAGCCAGTAGCGGTCAGCTGGCGCATGAGTGCATTCACCAATGGGTAATCTGTATCTCCCGCACACCATCGGGCAAATTGCCGAGGATCATAAGTGGTGAGTAACTGCCGATCATGGCGGCCTCCCTGTCGATAAAGCGAAAGCCCATCCACAACGGCACGCCATTGGAAAAATTCTCGCCAGAGCAACTCAAAGTAAAGCCAGTAGGTCGAATCATTGGCAACGCGTTGTTTTTCAAACCGGAAAATAGCGTGGGCAATTTCCCTGACTGATATCGCACCGTTGGCGATCCAGGGTGACAAGGTGCTGGAGCCTGCCAGGCCGTTAAGATCATTCCGCGTATTTTTATAGTCGACAATACCCTCTTCGTGAAAAAGAAATTGATCCAGCCGCCGCACGCCCGCGGCGCGTCCCCCTGGCAGCGGCAAACCGGGATGAGGGACTGCGGTTGCCTTGGGTATGGCATCGAACTGAGCGGCGGGAGGTGGCGGGAGAGTGTCGGGTGATGACAAGGGTGACGGGATATTGAGTTTCTCGGTTTTTCGCCTAAAGGGCGAGAATGTGTCGGGGAAGTCGCCCCAACCAAACGGGAACTGATCCGGCGTAAATAAGGTATTGCCTCGATGGACACGCAAGGGCGTTGACAGCTTTTCTTCTAAAAAGTGCATTGCTTGTGACTCATACCAGCCGGGTGTCTGCGATGTGCTGACGGTATCAATGGCAAAGCGCTCGACGATTTGCGGAATGACCAACTCAGGCGAGCCCTCCAGCACCATCAGGTCCTGACCGAGCGATTGCAGCGCCATGCGAAGTGTTTGCAGCGACTCCCGTAAAAACCGATCTCTCTGCGGCCCGATTCCGGTCAGATTGCACCACGGACGCGCTTTGGGCAGAAGGTAGACGCATAACAGTGACTCGGCGCCGCAGCTGCTGAGGAGCGCTGGATTGTCGGCTAGCCGCAAATCAGTCTGGAACCAGTGAAGATGGCGCATGGGGGCTCGGAGAAGAGAGGACTTTTGGTGTACGCTGGCCGCGAGATGGTGGATTGGCCAGCGGGCTGGAAGCAATGGCTTGCAGGGTCCGCTACGTTGGCAACTTTTAAAGAAACGCATGTGCTCAAAATGATTGAACCCACTCCATCGTTAAATGAATTGATTGAGCAGGCTGGGGAACTCCTCAGGGTGCAATTCGATGCTGAACCCGCGTGGATGGGTATTGCACCGGGGCGGGTCAATCTGATCGGGGAGCACACTGACTACAATCAGGGTTGGGTGCTGCCCATTGCGATTGATCTTTACACGGTGCTGGTGGCGGCGCCGGGCAACGTGTCCAATACGATTCGTGTGTTCAGTGCTTCATTGGGGGAACAGGCGGTATTGTCGCTGGCGGGTGGAGATGGGCGCCACCCCCTGAGCTGGATGCGTTACGTAGAGGGAGTGGTTACTGAATATCGCAACCTCGGTGTGATTTGCAAAGAGATGGATATCGTCGCTGTATCCAGTCTGCCTATGGGTGGCGGATTGTCCAGTAGCGCAGCACTTGCACTTGCTACTGCACATTTGATCGAGGCGGCAACGGCGCAGACGATGACCTCGGAGGAGCGCATTGCAGTGAGTCTCAGCGCTGAGCGCGGTTATGCAGGCGTTCCGTGCGGCATTATGGATCAGACCGCAGTAGAGATGGGGCGCGCGGAGCATGCCTTGCTATTGGATTGTCAGGATGAGATTTTTTCTCATGTGCCTTGTTTGGACTCACACATCTCTATGCTGGTTATCCACTCCGGGGTAACACATTCTCTGGCGAGCGGAGCGTATGCGGCGCGCCGAGGGGAGTGTGAGTTGGCCGCAACAAAACTGGGCTTGAGTAGTTTTCGGCACTTGGAGCCTGGTCATATCAACGCGTTGGGTGATCACCCGGTTCTCATGAAGCGAGCCCGCCACGTTATGACAGAAAACCGCCGTGTGCATGCGATGGTCAACGCGCTCAGGTCCGGAGATAAGTGTCGCGCAGGCGCGTTGTTATCGGAGAGCCATGAATCGCTGCGCGATGATTTTGCCGTGTCCTGTGACCCGGTTGATCGATTGGTGGCGTTAGCGCAAGCAGAGGAGGGTGTTTTGGGTGCCAGAATGACCGGAGGTGGTTTTGGGGGTTGCGTGATTGTTTTGGTTCGCAGCGAGGTGGTTGATGCCGCCGCGGAGGCGATTTGTCGACGCTATACCGAATATGCCGGCAAGCCCTCTCTGTGTTTCACGGTAGATGCCGTTGCGGGAGCACGGGAGATGAATACGTCGGTATGAATGAAACACTTAAACGCAGGCCGCATCGGCGTCGTAACGCGCTGACGGGAGATTGGGTGACTGTGTCGCCGCAGAGAGCGGAGCGGCCGTGGCAGGGAGAAGAAGCGCCTACTGAACCCGAGACGATAGCGACCTACGACCCTGAGTGTTACCTCTGCCCCGGTAATACACGAGCGGGTGGTCAGCAGAATCCGGATTACCAATCACCATGGGCATTTGATAATGATTTTCCTGCTGTACTGAGTGAGTCGCAGTGTGTGCCTGCTGGGAGCGTCCCAAGCGAGCCCCTTGCGCACACCGATCTCTTTCAATCCGAGACGCTTACTGGGCGATGCCGTGTGGTCTGCTACAGCCCGGATCATTCGAGGACCTTATCGCAGCTACCCGAGGCGCAGATCCAACAGGTGATTGCGCTTTGGATTGACGAGGTTGCCGCGTTGCGGAGAGAGCATCAGTGGGTTCAGGTATTCGAAAACAAAGGGTCGATGATGGGGTGTTCCAACCCGCACCCCCATGGGCAAATATGGGCCGTGGATACCTTGCCCAATGAAGCCTGCCGAGAGTCGGCTCATCAGGCCGCCTGGTTTACAGCCAACGCCGAGGTGCTGCTGGAAGCCTATAGAGAGCAAGAGGAAGCAACCGGAGAGCGGTTGGTTGCCCTGAACGCGCACTGGTGTGCGGTCGTGCCTTATTGGGCTGTCTGGCCTTTCGAAACACTGCTGATGCCTAGGCGCCGAATAGACCATCTCGATTCCCTCGACCTTGATGAACAGCATGCCCTTGCGAGTATGCTGAAGCAGCTACTGAGTGGATATGACCGGCTTTTTGATACTCCCTGCCCCTATACCATGGGGTGGCATGGTGCTCCCGGTGCTGCGGCCGTACCCCACTGGCAGCTGCATGCTCATGTGTACCCACCTCTACTGAGGTCCGCTTCAGTGCGAAAGCATATGGTCGGTTATGAAATGTTGAGTGAAGTACAGCGTGATCTCACCCCGGAGGCGGCGGCAGAGCAATTACGGCGCGCGGTGACATCTTGATGGATACCACCTCTGTGAAGCGTGCCGCAAAGATTCAGGGTCGGCCTATGGAGCTGCGGTGGGCCTGCAAGGCAGTGCTCATTTGAACCGCTTCGAGGAGAGCACTGAATGAAAGTGATGGTGACGGGTGGCGCGGGCTATATCGGCAGTATCACTGCAGAAGTATTGCTTGCGCACAGCCATGATGTGTTGGTTTTTGACAATCTGTTCCAAGGGCATCGCGATGCTGTTCCCGACACCGCGTCCTGGGTGCAGGGTGATCTGGCTGCTCCTGACGATATTCGAGAGGCAATTGCAGCGTATCGTCCTGATGCGGTGATGCATTTTGCGGCGCGGTCACTGGTGGGTGAATCGATGATTCACCCTTTTCCCTACTTGCGCGATAACGTGGTCAACGGCCTTAATCTTATTGAGGCCTGTGTTGAGGCAGGCGTAGGCCGGTTTATTCTGTCAAGCACTGCCAATTTATTTGCACAGGCTGGAAGCGCATTGATTGACGAGCACAGCCCTATCTCTCCCGGGAGTCCATACGGCGAATCGAAATGGTCGTTGGAGCGCGTCTTGCACTGGGTCTCGGAATCCCACGGCTTGCGTTATGCGAGTCTCCGATATTTCAATGCGGCGGGCGCCAGCGAAATGAGGGGTGAGCACCATGAGCCCGAGACCCATCTGATTCCCTTGGTATTACAGGTCGCATCAGGACACCTAGAGCAGATCACAATATTTGGCGATGACTACGACACGCCCGATGGCACCTGCGTTCGTGATTATGTTCACGTCCTGGATCTTGCCGAGGCCCATGTGCTCGCGTTGACCAATTTGAAGGCGCATAACCGGATCTACAACATAGGCAATGGAGCGGGATTCAGTGTCAGACAAGTGATTGACGCTGCGCGTAGCGTCACCGGCAAAACAATACCAGAACAGATTGGTCCGAGACGGCATGGGGACCCGTCAACGCTGGTGGCCTCAAGTGATCTCATCAGAACAGAGCTCGGGTGGCGACCTCAGCACACCGATCTTGAGTCCATCATTGCCAGCGCCTGGCGCTGGCAGCAACGGTTTCCGTCGGGCTATGCAAAGTGAATGTCAGCGCCTCTCTCGGATGCAGTCAGCATGTCGTGGCCTAGCTAATCAAATCGAGATGACGCAACGTCGTTATATCGAGGGCGTTGATCCGTTTGGCGCTCCCATTGCACTGGTATTTTCGGCCCCGTGCTGAGGCGTTGTCACACTGCTGTCGCCACTTTAGGTAATAGCGCTGCCAAGTTGCATTTGAGTGTTTTCCTATCTGCTTTGAGGAGCGAAATGTAAGCAATTAGGGTAGTCTGCCGTGCTGACAGATTCACCGTATTGTTCGAGAAAGCTTCGCTCCGGTGTGGCTTGTGTGAATCATCCGGCAACACATTTAATAAGAGGTGGCTTGTGTCTGCGATCGACAGTTTATTCAATCCTTTTTCCATGAAATCTCTAGAGATGGACAATCGTGTGGTAATGGCGCCCATGACCCGCAATCAGTCCCCCGACAATGTCCCCAGCGACGCGTCGGTCGAGTACTACCGGCGCAGAGCAGCGGGAGGTGTAGGGCTGATCATTACTGAGGGAACCTGCCCGAATCATATCGCCGCGAATGGATACGATAATGTGCCTTACTTCTATGGAGAGGAGCGATTGGCAGGGTGGAAAAAGGTGGTGGATGCGGTCCACAGTGAGGGAGGCAAGATTGCACCTCAATTATGGCACTGTGGAGGAATGCGTAAGCGGGGTGTGATGCCAGAGGGAGATGTGGATGGTTACACGCCATCGGGTATGAATGTTCCCGGTAAGGTGAAGCGACACGTGATGACGCAGCAAGACATCGATGACGTGGTGCGTGGCTTTGCGGAGGGTGCGCGTGACGCACAGCGTCTGGGTTTCGATGCGGTAGAGTTTCATGGTGCTCACGGTTATCTGATTGACCAGTTTTTTTGGGAGGGGACCAACCAGCGCACCGATGGCTATGGCGGTGCGATGTCAGCACGCAGTAGGCTCGCGATAGAGATCACAGAGGCCTGCCGCGCCGAGGTAGGCCCCGATTTTCCGCTGATTCTGCGGTGGTCGCAGTGGAAGCAGCAGGATTTCACCGCGCGTCTCGCGCCTACGCCGCAAGATTTAGAGGCGTTTTTAGCGCCGCTGGTTACCGCAGGGATTGACGCTTTTCACTGCAGCCAGAGACGCTTCTGGGAGCCGGAATTCGAAGGCTCGGATCTGAATCTGGCCGGATGGGTCAAAAAGCTCACCGGCATGCCCACAATCACGGTGGGTAGCGTTAGCCTTGATCAGGACTTTATTACCCAGCCCGCAGAGGGTGATGGTGCTGCAAGTGAGCCAGCGTCTATCGACCGTTTGTTGGAAATGATGGACCGGGGGGATTTCGACTTGGTTGCTGTCGGTCGGGCCTTGATCGCGAATGCCGATTGGCCGAAGGTCGTCCGCTCAGGTGATACCTCAGGGCTGCATGCTTACAGCAGGGATATGCTGGCGAGTTTGGACTGATGTAATGCGCGTTGCCTCTGTCTCGCTCCGGTGTTGGGAAATCGCCAAAGGTATTAAAACGCGTTCCAAGACCTGGGTAATAGGCAGGTGTGAATGATGTTATTCGCGCCATCATCAAATCGGTCTCCGCCTGGCGCTCACGGTATGGTGGTCATGACAGTGTTGGCGGTGTATGTCTGTATGATCGACCGCATCGCCATTTCAATTGCCATCATACCCATGGCTGCGGAGCATGGCTGGACCACAACCCTGCAGGGGGCGGTGATGTCCGCCTTTTTTCTTGGGTATCTTATTTTACAAATTCCTGCAGGTTACCTGTCTGACCGCTTCGGAGGTAAGTGGGTACTTGGGCTTGGTGTCATTTTCTGGTCGCTATTCACGCTGCTGACGCCTGTTGCGGCAATGCTCGGTATCAGCACGTTGCTCGTCTGTCGATTTTTAATGGGGGTGGCCGAGTCGGTAACCTGGCCATCAATCTATGCTTTGTATTCTCAGTGGATCCACCCTGACCGGCGCGCCTCTGCAGTGGGACTGATGAATTCGGGTATTGCGGGGGGCAGTGTGATCGCACTGATTTGCACACCGTGGATTATCAGTGAGTGGTCGTGGCAAGGAGCTTTTTACCTGTATGGGCTATTGGGCGTGGTTTGGTTCATTTTCTGGATATATAGCGCTCAGTCTCGGCCATCACCGCTACCTGAGTGGCGCTCCATTGCTGCCCTGGCGCCTCAACTCACGCCTGAGGCACCGCCGGTGGTTGCGGCAGGCGAGCAAATTTATCCGCGGCTCACGATCCGCCGAATGCTGCACTCTCGGGCAGTGTGGGCCATCGCCATCGCGCATATCAGTATTAACTGGTCACTCTATTTGATTCTGTCTTGGTTCCCGACTTTTGTGAACCGTGAGATGGGAGTCGATCTGCAGACAGCAGGTTTACTGGCTCTGGCGCCCACGGTCATCTCACTGGTGATGGCGCCGGCGGCGGGTCGGCTATTTGATCGGCTGGTGTCTCAAGGCTACAACAGGCGCACGATTCGCCGCGTCATGCAGTCAGTCGCTTTCGCGGGAATTACGCTCGCAATGCTGGCAGTGACCCTGACTGATTCGCTGATGCTCAGTGTGGCCGTGATTACACTCAGTAACGCTTTAGGCGCATTTTCAATAGGCGGGTTTGCCACTAACCATCTTGATATCGCGCCCAATCAGGCAGGGCTTCTCATGGGCGTAACGAACACGTTAGCCGCGGTATCCTCAGGTGCGTCGGTTTTTGTGTCGGGCTGGATTCAGGACGTGTCAGGCGGGTGGGATGCCGTCTTCTATTTGGCAGCGCTGGTCTCGGTTGCGGGTGCGTTTTTCTATAGCTTGCTGGCGGATGTTGAACGGGAGTTCGATTGAGGTACCAACAACATTACGTCACCAGCACAACCTCCCGGAACCCTATACATGAATTATAGTTATTATTATGAAAATAACATTACCTTTTAGTTATTAATTCTCCATTTTCTATTGTTATAGTTATCTAGGTTTCGCCACTTTCCTCTATTATTCGCGTCCTCTCGAGGGTTTGAGGGGTTATTAACAGAGGACAGGAAAATGAATGGGCAATTAAATCGCTGGTTAAATAATTTTGGGTTATTTTTAACTGGGTATACAACTCTTTCGGTAATGATATATTCCATCGAGCGCCTTGCTTGAGACACTGCCTACAGCGCAGCGCCCCCCGCCAAGTGACTGAGGGGCCTATGTTGTGATCTTATCGATACTGCAACACCCACTTTGCCTCATGAACACTGGAGCGCCAGGTGTCCAGATTGGAGTGCGCACGGTACAGTAGCGCTTTCATTTGAGGCACCATGCATGGTCAGCCTGTTAGGCGTAACGATTTTACTGGCCGTCGCTGTGGGGCTCTCCTCTAACCGCAGCGCGATCCGTCCCAGAACGATTCTCCTCGCCTTTGCGCTTCAGGCAGGCATGGGTTTTTTTGCTTTGTTTACCGATTGGGGCATCACCGCACTGTCGCTGGCATCAGAATACGTGGCGGCGCTGCTAGAATACAGTAAAGCGGGCATCGCCTTTGTGTTTGGTGGTCTCGTGGAACCCTCATCGTCATTAGGGTTTGTGTTTGCTTTCAACGTGTTGCCGGTTGTAATTTTTTTCAGCTCCCTTATTGCAGTGTTGTACCACGTTGGCGTCATGCAGTGGCTAATCCGGGTTTTGGGAGGGGGGCTCCGAACACTGTTGCGCACGAGTCACACGGAGTCGCTTTCTGCTGCAGCGAACATCTTTGTGGGACAAGCAGAAGCCCCGCTGGTGGTACGCCCTTATATCGCTGGAATGACCCGTTCGGAACTTTTTGCGGTGATGGTGGGCGGTATGGCCTCTATCGCGGGATCGGTGATGGCGGGCTATGTCGCATTGGGCATCCCTCTTGAATATCTGTTGGCTGCCAGTTTCATGGCTGCACCCGGTGGTTTGTTGATGGCGAAACTGATGGAGCCCGAGAGTCACGACCCGGTTGAGCCCGGACCAGAAGCGCGGCTGGTCGGCGAGCAGTATGTGAATGTGATTGACGCAGCGGCTAGAGGGGCAATGAGTGGCTTGCAAATGGCGGGAGCGATCGGCGCCATGCTCCTTGCTTTCATTGGGCTCATAGCGCTTCTCAACGGTATGCTGGGCGCGGTGGGAGAGGGGTTAGGTGTTGAGAATCTCACTTTGGAGTATTTACTAGGTTACTTGTTACAACCCTTGGCGTGGTGTCTGGGGGTGCCTTGGGAAGAGGCTCAATTGGTAGGCAGCCTGATCGGTCAGAAGTTCATTCTCAATGAGTTCGTAGCCTATGTGGCTTTCAGCGATGTCATGAATCAGGTAACCCCAAAAACCGAAGCGATTAGTATTTTTGCTCTGTGTGGATTCGCCAACCTTTCGTCCATTGCTATCTTGCTGGGGGGGCTCGGAGCTATTGCACCGACCCGGCGTGACGATATCTCTCGCTTCGGATTCCGAGCGTTGATTGCTGCGACCCTTGCGAACCTGATGAGTGCGGCTTTGGCGGGTTTTTTTCTGCAATTGGGCGGGGTCTAGAACAGAGACGATGGCCAACGTATCCGAACTATCGCAACTCTCCTGCCGACATCCGGAATTTCATTTTCAACTGTTGTCATCTCTGCAACAATTTGGCTTTGCGGTTGTTGTCGACCACCCCCTCACGCTGCGACGCGTCCAGCGTATTTATCGTGATTGGCACATTTTTTTTAGTCAGGACAGGGCTCAGGCCTATGCGATGAATTCGTCTGAGCAGGATGGTTATTTCTCTGTCGGTGAAGCGGAACACGCCAAAGGGTATCTCCAGCGAGATCATAAGGAGTACTTTCAGTTTTATCCTTGGGGACGTTGCCCAGCGTCGCTCCGCGATGATCTTTGCGCTTATTTTGACGAGGCTGTGGCGTTCGGCGCGACCCTTTTGGGTCTTGTAGCAGAGCAACTGCCTGACGAGGTCAATGCAAGATTATCAGAGCCGCTGCAGCGCATGATTCACGGTAGCCAGCGGTCTATGCTGCGCATCACGCATTATCCCCCCGTGCAAAAAGACAGCGAGCTAATGCGCGCAGCGCCCCACGAAGACATTAATCTCCTGACGTTGCTGCCCGCTGCGGACGGTCCGGGCCTTGAGTTGAGGTTGCAGAGCGGAGAATGGATCAAGGTACCCCAACTCCCAGAGCAGCTGATCGTCAACGTGGGCGATATGTTGCAGGAGGCGACGGCGGGTTATTTGCCCTCAGCCACCCACCGTGTTGTGGCACCCTTGGCAAATGAAAGAAATCAAAGTCGCATGTCGATGCCTTTGTTTCTTCATCCTCGGCCTGAGGTGGCCTTGTCGCAGCGATATACGGCGGCGCACTACCTGTCGAAAAGACTTTACGAAATGGGCGTTGCATAGAGTGAGCGTGATACGACGCGCTGTGTTCTTGCTCTATGCTCGCTATGATTTTTCACTCAGCCGGAGCGGGCTCTCTTTGGGGCTGTTGCTCTTTTGTAATCTGCTTCATTCGGCAGAGGCGACTATAGCTGTGGCGGCCAATTTTCGTGAGACGGCTCAAGAGATTGCACAGCGCCTCGAATCCACCTCGCCACATCGGTTTACCATTATTTCAGGATCAACAGGTAAGCTGGTCAGTCAGGCGCTTTATGGTGCACCCTTCGATGTGGTGATGGCTGCCGACGAGGCGAGACCTCTCAAGTTGATTGACGAAGGACTCGCTACAATGAATGCGCGGCGCACTTACGCATTGGGTGAAGTGGGGCTATGGTGGCCTGGTAAAACGCCGCCTTTCGGCATTATCGAGCTAAATGAGCTCAGCCCGCGGTCTGTCTGTCTTGCCAACCCCGCGCTGGCACCCTACGGTGCCGCAGCGTGGTCACTTTTGGAACAATCGGGACTGGACGTCGAATGGCTCGCGGGAGTGGTGCGCGTGGACAACGTTAATCTGGTGGCTGGCATGGTCGCTCAAAAGCAGTCGCGTGCCGGGTTCGTCGCGCGAGCCTCTATCGCTGCGATGATGCGTAAGGGCGATCTCGCCTTGGATGATCAGTCGATCCTGTGGTTGTCTTCCGAGGCGGCGATCCAACAGGACCTTGTACTGATGAAGCGTGCGGAGGATAACCCTGCGGCACAGTGGTGGGTGGAGCAGCTATTCGAGGCACCTATTCAGCATCTCCTAAAGTCTCACGGATATCAGCTACCCAAGGAGGAACACTCGCAGTGAGTGCCGATCTGCAGACTGTTTGGCTGACCGTCTTGCTTGCCAGTGTTACCACGCTCATGCTTTTATTTTTGGCCACCCCGTTGGCATGGTGGCTGGCGAATTCTGCCTCGCGGTTGCGCTCGATCGTTGAATCTCTGGTTGCTATGCCACTGGTTTTGCCGCCGACTGTACTCGGCTTTTACTTACTGGTGCTGCTCAATCCAGATAGTTTCCTTGGGGGATTATGGGTTCGTGCGACGGGTGATTCTTTGACATTCTCCTTCGGTGGGCTGGTCATTGCGTCTGTCATTTATTCCTTGCCGTTTATGGTGCAGCCGCTACAAAGTGCATTTCGCGCGGTGCCCATGTCAGTCAGGGAGTCAGCCGCCGTAATGGGAGCGTCACCGCGGGACTGTTTTTTTAGCGTTATATTGCCACTTGCCAGACGAGGCTTCCTGACGGGCATTGTGCTGACTTTTGCCCATACCATCGGCGAATTTGGCGTCGTGCTGATGATGGGTGGGAATATTCCGGGGGAAACCCGCGTCCTTTCTATTGCGATCTATGAGCACGTGGAAACACTTAATTACGATGCGGCACACGTGCTCGCATTGGGCCTGATGGGCTTTTCCTTTCTGTCCCTGTGGTTGGTTTATCGTGTGGCGGGGAGGGGTGCTGAGGTGTTTCGCGGATGACTCAGCGCCTCATTATCGATGGTTGCCTTCGCAGATCGGGCTTTACGCTTGAAGTACAGCTTGATATTGGCTTAGACCAAGCAGTGGGTCTGCAAGGTGCAACGGGCGCAGGTAAAACGACGTTACTGCGCATCATCGCCGGGTTGGAGCCGGGTTTCATTGGGCATTTGCAATACGGAGACAGTGTTTGGCACGACAGCGCCAAGGGCGTCAGTCTGCCTGCTCATCTGAGGAGGTTGGGAGTCGTGTTTCAGGATGCACGACTCTTACCGGGCAGAACGGTACAGCACAATCTCGTGTTCGCTGTACAGCGATCTCCGTCAAAATTTACTGAGCAGCAGTGCGCGACACTCGCCAGAGATTTTTATATCGAAGGCCTGCTGGGTCAACAGGTTGATACCCTCTCGGGAGGTGAGAGACAGCGGGTGTCGTTGGTACAGGCGTTATTGACGCGGCCACAAATACTTCTCCTTGATGAACCGCTCTCCGCGAACGACAGTGATCATCGTTGGCAGGTGGCTGCAAGTTTGTCTGACTGGCTACGTGAGCAGGAAGTGCCTCTCATCTACGTATCACACTCCGCTGACGAGTTGCATCTTCTGACCCGAAAGATTCTGAAACTGGAAGCCGGGCGGATTGTTGCGCAGGGTTCTACCTCGGATATGTTGAAACTGGTCTCTGGTCACGCCAGTTTACCCGCCACGGTGCTTGAGGTTAATGAAACGAGCGGGAGAGTGATGTTGCAGTTGGAGCAGCCTCGGGGAATAAGCGGCATCTCGGGCTTGAGTCCGGGCGACCGCATTTGTGTGCGCCATCAACTCGAGCAGGGTTTAGATGTCGGCGCGTCTCTGCAGCCACAGACCCAGCAGAATGAGCAGGAGACCGACTAAGGTATAGGGTCTGAGTGCCTCTCCTGCGATCAGCCAGATAAAAAGGAGTGACACGGGAGGAGACAGGAAGATGAGACTGGAAATGCGGATAGTGGACCGCGTT
>MDSV01079303.1_pt1 | contig 23004 bp, 14 predicted proteins | sample 810851 | NCBI WGS metagenome assembly MDSV01 (sample SAMN05326640, study PRJNA326480) | marine metagenome | isolation source: seawater | place: Atlantic Ocean: North East | collected 2012 | reverse complement strand
TTCAAGCGTTCTTCACTAAGTTCGGCGTCTGCATCTCTGATATTTCCCGAGTTATTTCCAAATGGCCAAGCCATTGTAGTACCTCCTTGCCGTCGAGAAATAGATCCTCAACAGCAAGCAACATCAGATAATTGGTGAGCCGTCTTGAGCATTGTTGATTGTCAAAGTCTCGTAAGTAGTTCCGCCATTTTCAACGTGGATGAACAATGTAGCTTGTGGAGGAGACTGTCCATTAACACCTGCTGCAGTACATACACCTGGATTAATCATAATCTTGTAAGCGTTTTGAACTGTCATTTGTCCGACACCGCCAGCGAAGCCAGCTACGGATTGAAGTTGTACATCATTAGCAGTTAATTGGTTAGTCTCATAACCCGCACCTGTATTACAGAATAATTGGTATGATACGTCAATAGTATTGATTGCATCGCTACCTGCCCCTAGTCTTACGTAAAGGACGTATTCTCCAGTATTTTGAACATATCCTGCTTGAATTGTAATCTTACCAGATAGTTCATCAGATGTATCGTCACCAGTTCTTTGTGCATTTTGCTGTAATTTTTCAGCGGTTTGTACAATAACGGCAGATGCTACTGCTGCAACTAGAATTAGAGAAATGAATACAATCATTGCACCAATACCGATAGCAGCCCAGTTGTCGTTGACTTGAGTTTCGTTATTAGACTTCAAATAATCACCGCCCCTGTTGCAGTAGATGCGCCATAGTTCATCACTTCATATGTGAAACCAGCGTTTCCTGCTTGGAACATCAAGTAATGTGCAGTATTTGCTGCATGTCCACAATTAACTAAATTCAATTGTATTTCATATATTTCACCTGGGTCAAGTGTTGCTGTTGCGGTTGTACTGACCGGCTGAGAAGCAGTCATATCTCCAGCATCAGTTCCACCTTGGCATACTATGTTCCAAACTGCTTGCGCAGGAGCAACAGACTCAGATCCTGGTGCTAATTCGAATGTTACTCGAATTGTTGCAGCACCTGAAACTACAGCACTTAATGGCATAATCTTACTTGCCATTTGCTGTTGTGTCTGGTCACCTGTCGTTTGTGCATTCTGTTGCAACTTTTCAGCAGTCTGAATAATGACCGCTGAAGCCACAGCTGCTACAAGAATCAATGCAATGAAAACAATCATTGCACCAATACCCATCGCAGCGACGGTATCGCTATTTTCGTTCTTTATTTCTTTATTATTTTTCATATTTTTCACCTTTTTTATTTTTTTTACTCGTCCTCCCGCTCCTTGCGGGTGGAATAGGATGTGGGCTAGGAATTACCTCCTCTGCCCAGGTCGATGCTTAGTTGCATTCTAATCACTGCAACCTCATCGGGGGATAGACGTTCCACAAATGGAACCTTAGCCGTAGTATAACCCGGAGGTAACCACGGAGTGAGTACAATATCTGAAAGTGGCTCCATAGAGCGGTTTTGGGCACGAATGGTGACCATTATCTCCCCAGAGCGCATCTCATAACCAGTAGAAACTGCTAATTTACGTGAAAGAGGTATTTCATCAGCACCAAATCTTTCACCAGATTTAATGTCGAATCGAAGAGGAAGATTACCGCCTGGCGCGATAATTGGAAGATCTACTGAATTCGGTTCAGAATACCAACCTTCTGGAACTGGAGGGGAGAGACGCATAGCAGGCATGGCGATTGGACCATCGTTGATTAATCTGACAAGTAAAACTCCTACATCTCCTCCTGCAGGCCATCGAGTATCCACGCCGAGCCAGAAATGTCTGAAAAAGAATGGGTTTAGTGTAGATGTATTGCCACCTATCAAATCGTCGACTAAATATTCAACTTCATTCGCTGCTTGACTGACATCCCCGATTTCAGCAGCAGAAGTAGCGTTTCTCAATCTCAGTAGAATGTTTTCAACTTCATCTCTTTCTACTTTCTTTTCCTTTAGCAGTCTATGCAACATAGCAATACTTCGCCTTAGATATAACACATCTTCCTCTAAAGTGACCAAAGCTTGTTCCGCTTTGAAAACACTCTTTTTTGCACGACTTAATTTATGCATGGAGAGGAATTTCTTAGCCTCCATGATATCGATCTCAGTAGCAGCCAAGGAATTGGTGTCGTCTTGAATTACAGTCTGAACTATATTCTCAAGATTGTTTGAAGCGTTGCGAATACGTTCATCATAATTATCAGAAGCCGGAGGTGTTTGGATTATTTCTTGACTAGGTTCTTCATTTACCACTTCTTCGGTTTCAATTACTTCAACTGCCTCAACTATTTCTTCGGTTATCACGTCTTCTTCTTCTGGTTCAGTATTCGAATATAAATTACTAAACTCAATAGCATCGTCGTCTATTTCATCTTCCACATCTTCCAAGGCAGTAGTTGTAATGGAATTGTCATATAATTGGTCAAATTCAATAGTTTCCTCATCTGGAGATTGACCAGGAATAACGATGTCATCCAACTCAATATCATCTACTTCTTCATCAGGCATCATCTCTCACCTCCTCATCTCCAAGTATTCCGTCGATATTCAAATTATCTAACAGGTTTGAATCTGAACCTATTGGTGCTTCATCAAAAATTTCGCTTAGGTCAATCCCTTCATTTGCTAAATCATTGAGTAATCTAGCAGGATCGCTTAAGTCTCTTTCAATACGCGTTGCTTTGACTTCAATATCAGTTAGCCTTCCATACAAGCCTCCATAGAGGCTGTCTGCTCTCTTAACTAGAATCCATACTCCAATAGTCACTATACCTACATAGCCGACAAGGGATATGAGGTTGGATTTATTCATCTCGAGTTGAGGAGGTATACCAAGGACTACTCCTAGCATTCCAAGCAGAGGAAGTGAGAGGATGACTCTTAGTTGTCTTCGACTGTCTGCAAGTGCTTGGAAGTGGTCAGCATAAAGTGTCGAGACACCCTTACGAGCTCTCTGATAGTCTTCATGTATCAATCTAAATTCATCTGTGCTACTCCAAGTCATCTTCCAAACCATCAATGCCGCTACAAGTAATACAAATGGCCCCCAGAAGAGAACATTAATCAAGTGGAAAGCAAATCCTAAGCCAAGAATTCCCGAGTATACTGCAAATAGTCTAAACTTCTCATTTTGGCCCGTCAGACGGCCAAGAATTAGAGATAGAAGAGTGAATACTACAAATGCTACGAAACTTGAAGACTGGTCTGGAGACCAAGAATATACCTCATCTTCGTAAACCAGCCTATCATTTCCAACTACGTTCTTTGACAAGAAGGTTGTATCTAACTCGACAACACAAGTTCCATCGATGGATTGTGCCCACCAATCGATCTTATCTGTGGTCAAATTCCATTCAACTGTGATTTCCTCATCAGGCCCTAATTGGGTAATAGGCATTGGAGATGTATTGATTGTAGAACCGGAACAAATAGCATCTACTTCGAATATTAGGGCTTGAGAAGTTCCTTCATTTCTTATTGTAGCGCTCAGCACAGAGTCAGTACCTTCTTGGAAAGTGCCTTCACTAATCCATACTCTCTTGACGGCAGGGTCAGCATAAACATCTAATTCGAATCTAAAAGTTTCTTCGAACGATTCTGTATAACCTGCATTCTCATCAGGATGGAATAACTTGAACTTTAAGTCCCATCCATCTTCAGTGATCAGATTAGGCTTATCAGGCATATCAACTGAGATTCTAATCAAATTAGGATTCCAGGCGGTTGAAACCGGTAGAGTGTAACGATTATTACCAGATGTTAGCCCACAATCAACATTGATAAGTGGTAATGAGTGAGTTGTAACTGAACCATTTACTTCATCTATTAGCAGAGTGAATGTCCAAGGATAATTTGCTTCATCCAATCCATTTGCATCGAAATCAAATAATCTTGTAGCGGAGCACAGTTCAAATTCATATGCTACTGAAGTGGAAGGTCCTCTCGGTATGTGAGAGTATATCATGTTAACTTCAACTGGGCCACCATCTTGTGGAGGCTGTAATACATAATCGCTAATCTTGAAAAATCTCGACATTACCAGAGTAGTATTGAGATATTCAATACCCTCTACTGATGTGTCTTGTGGAGTCAAGGTTACCACAAGATTAGATGTCAAATCTAGGTCTGGAGTTGCATCATCTGATAGAATGATGAATTCAAAAGTAACATTAGAATTACGCGGGAGAGTTAATTGGGATGGGCCGCTAACAAAGACCCAATCATCGCTGTAAATGTCCAAACTAGGGTCACTAGAGATGTCGAAGCCTGATTTGAAAATCTCATATGATACATTGACTGTTACATCTTTATTTCCAACGTTGACGATGGTTGCTTCCCAAGTCCTATTGGTTTGTCTACTGAATTCCATTTCATAAGACCAATCTCTAACTTCGAGCATAAACATAGGTGAAATTACTAACTCGACATTAGCAATTCCAGCAGTTATATTTGTCGAAGGGTAAGCTAGTCTAATTGTTAGGTTATGGACCGAACCGTCATCAAGACCCTCTGCTTCAGAAATCTCTGGCACCGTTACAGTGACACTTCCTTGGATGACTTGATCCTTGATTAGAGACATTGACTGCGTTTCAGGAACTACGTCCCATCCGCCTTCTACTGATGCAATAACATCGAAGTTTTCTGCAAGGTTACCCAGATTTGTAACTGTGAAGTTTACCACTTGCTCCTGCCCTGGAAGTATTCCCATTTGTTCGGGAGCATCGATTAGAAGAGAACGTTGTTCGCTGACATTTGCGACAATGTCGGCGGATAAATTCACACCTGTATCTGTTGAAACCCAAACCGTCGCCATATAGAACGAATCTGAATCCGCATCTGCTGCTGCACTCATTCGAATTTTAATCGAATCTTCGATTCCAGGCGCTATTATGATTTGATTAGGCGTTTCAAGGCTGAAGTCGACATCGCCGGATTGAGATTCATCCAACCAAATCGAGTAGGTTGCAGGAGCATTACCGGTATTTGTCACGTAAACTCTTGTCAATGGAGTTTCCATTTGTGAAGCATTTATTGGGACTGTTTGATTGGTTGGAGTGAGTGTTGCGTTGATGAAAGGACCGACTCTAATATCAACTGTTTCAACGCCGATTAACAGACCTGTATCCTTATCCTCTATCTTGATATTAATTGGCTGAATCGTATACGCAGGAGCAAATGGATCGGTTGTAACAGTCAGTCTGAAATTAGCAATATGAGAGTTACCCTGCAATGGATAGTCTGCTACGTCGGCAGACAGATCGTCAATGGTATTGGATGTCGAAGTTGAAGTATTGAGTGAAGCAATCCATCCATTGGGCAAGTCATCTAGAATGGTTAGCCTGTAAGAGGTCAAGTCATTACCAGTATTTGCAAATGCTAAGTCATGTGATTTCGCTTCTCCAAGCGGCACATCGAACGGCCCAGTGTCAATAATCTCGGCATCTTGAATTGAAGGTACTACGATAGTCATATTCCTTGTTACTTCTGAAATCAAGACATTCGGGATTGTTGGACCATTAAGGGTTGGTGTCGCAGTCACTGGTATGGTAATGGTACCAGCCAAAGGATAATCGTCATATGGCCCTTGTATTCCTAAAGAAGTTGTACCACTATCGCCAAGTGACATTCCAGTAAAAGACCAAGGACTCAAGTTTGTGGACCATCTATCGGCTTCGGAGAATCCTCCGCTGTTTAGAGGGCTAAAGGAGAGATTGCCTACTGTCAAAACTGAATCTATCGTATTGGAAAGAGCACCGTCAAGATTGTGCCTAACTTCTACCGATAAGGGCAATAGTTCGTCCCAACCAAAACCATTCTTAGCAGCAATTACTTCCTCGGCAGTTAATTCGAGTTGCTCCCCATTAAGCCCAGGGTCGACTACAATAACAGGTCTAACCTCAATTTGGCTCATTGAAGTGGAAGGTAGGCCACCCTCGCTAGGCATAGCCTGTACCCACACATTTAGAACATCACCAGCACGATTGTATTCTGATGAATCTAGAGGCTGTTGTATAGGTGGCACAGTGATAGATACCTCGAATATTATCACTTCAGAAGCGTTTACTATTCCAGTGAAAGGAGTAGAAAGTTCAACCGACCAATTAGTGGCATTGACAGAAAGACCGGCTGTTAAAGAAAAGGAACCATGAACGTTACCTGTATTGGTTAGCGTAGCGGTGAAGTTTACTTCCTTTCCAGGAGTTACCATTGTCGTAGTAGGAGGCATTACAATTGTTGCCTCAAATAATTCTCCAGCCATAACTCTAGCAGTGGAAGAGAGAGTATATGATCCACCAGCAGAAACTAAATTGACTGTGATAGTATCACTCTGGGAGCGAAGGGCATTGGATGGAACTGCTACTGGAACTAATATGGTCGTACTAGCGCCCGGAGCAAATGGATCGGTTGAAGGGCTTGGACTGTGAGGTTGATTCCAACCCAAGACGCTTGACACTGATATAGCGAATGAATCGCTGTTAATCCCCTTATTTGTTACAATGAATGTCAAAGTTGTTGTTAATCCTGGCTCCGTCGTTCTATCTGCAGGAGTGGATATCTCTGCAATGTAGTCCGAGAATTCAACATTTCTCTGTTGCACTATATCCTCATCGGTCCAACTACCTGTACCATTGTAAATCACTTTGGCTGTAAGCGACCAAATACCGGCCATGGCGCCACCATTGAATGATGTTGAAAGGTTTTCACTCGCAGCCGGAATATAAAGAGAACCGGGACTTAAGATAAGTTCGCCGGACCAAAACGTCTTGACATTAGAAGGATCGAGTGTGTCGATGAATTCAAGTTCGAATACTGCTGAGATATCTTTTACACCAATATTGATGACAGTTGCATTGAATTCTTGGGCATTGTTTGCAATTCTAGCAATTGATGAACCGCCAGAAGGCTCGGGTATGGAATCTCCAGTAACGTATCCCTTCATGAACGGTGGAGATGAAACGTTGAAATCGATACGCTTCTCATCGTTAGCCGAGTTAGGGTCGTTGGTCTGTGCAATTACCCTAGCAAATAGGGTTTGAAGATCTCCGGGCGATGCCGTCCATGCAATCAATACTGGATTAGATGATGATGTGCTTGGAATATTTCCTAAGTTTACGGTCTTAACGATTGTCTCACCAGCAAGAGGAGAGCCTCTGTGGACTAATGAAACCGAAGCGACCCCGTCTGCTGAGCCGGAATTGGAAACAATAATTCGTGCGACATGTGTTGCATTTTCAACCTCTATTCCAGTACCGTCCGTAACAGAACCTGCGCCATCCAAAGTAAACAATGAAACACTGAAGTCGGGAGTGGTACGAGCTGAAGTATCTCCACCTGCACTAACTATAGGAGACATTGCGGGAGCCAAGAATAGCATTATCATGATAATGCCAAAAGACATTTTCGATAGGTTTTCACGCAGATGCGCCACCTCCTGGTGCTTCGAAATTATCAATTCTAACCTTCTTGCCTTGGCGTTTCCACTGAGCCAATAGTTGGTCCAGTAGCCTACCGTGCTCAATATCGGTAATCCCTAGTCTGCGTCGCTCTTCCCAAAGCAGTAATTGTTCGGTTTTGGTTAGAAGAGCATCTCTCAAATATAATTCAAGGGTTCTACGGTAAGCATCTCTATCTGAAATAGCATAGACTATCACGTCACCTGGTAGTTGATCTGCACGATTTTGAATAATGTTTCCAAGCGTTAGGGCCTCGTCATAAGAAAGGTTGCGCTTGTCTAGTTCAGCTTGTATCGAACTGGCTATTTCTTGGAGTTCATACTTGCCTGGGGCGCGCTGAACTTGCTTCAACAACCGGCGGGCCTTTCTAGACATACGTAGACCTACCATGCATTACCCTTGAACACGGCAGTTCTTGAAAGAATCGGTCGCGATGGTATCGCTTACCCAATATGCGCATGTTTTTATTCAATACGCATAAGCGTAATACAGCGAGACTATTTTTTTATTTTTTTGAATGAAATTAGCAAAAAGGGTAAGAAAAATGAAAAAAACTTGTATTTCGAAATAATGCAACCTTTGATGAGTGAGAAATGTCACGAATATCTATGTCCGAAGTAACAACCTTGCAAGTTGACCAGCCTGCTCCTAGATTTTCATGCCTTGATTCAGCCGGAGAAAAACATGACCTTGAAGAGTATATGTCAAAGGGAAAAACGGTCATATTGTATTTCTATCCTAGAGACTCAACGCCTGGGTGTACTGTACAAGCATGTGACTTCAGAGATTCTATGGCCAGACTGAATCAAGGCGATTATATCGTACTTGGCGTTTCCAAAGATTCTGCTAAATCTCATGATAAATTTATTTCCAAGAAAGATCTAAATTTCCCACTTCTAATGGATGAGGATGGCGTTTTGCACGAAGCTTATGGAACTTGGAGGCTTAAGAAAAACTATGGAAGAGAGTATATGGGATGTGCTCGCTCAACATTTGTCATCAATCCTGAAGGAAACATTACGTGGGCCAGATATAATGTAAAGGCTAAAGGTCACGTAGAAATGCTGATGAGAGAACTTAGCGTCGAGTGAGAGTGAAAAAATGGGTGAAACTAACCCAGAACCTGAAAATAGGATTTCATTGCCACATGATAGTGTAGCATGGTCGCCTTGTATGATTGGAGAAAACCTATCTCACGGACATAAATGCTCAATTGGAGCATTAGCGCACATTGGAAGAAATGTCACTATGGGCGATAAATGTCGTATCCAAGGCGGAGTTTACATCGCTGATGGGTGTTCATTGGGCAGTTCTGTCTTTATCGGACCAAATGCAACACTGCTAAACGATAAATATCCGCCATCAGGAGATTCAAAATATTGGTCTCCGGTCAAAATAGGAGATAATGCTGTGATTGGAGGAGGAGCAACAGTAATCGCTGGATGCACTGTTGGTAAAGATGCAGTTCTTGGAGCAGGTTCTGTACTTACCAAAGAAATTCCTTCCGGCGAAGTTTGGTCGGGAAATCCTGCTAAATTCATGATGAATAGGGAACAATATGATTCAAAAAGAGGGAACTCATAACTAAATTGATAGGTGATTAGATGGATAGAAAAGGAATAGTAGCAGATTTTCTTCAACGTTGTATTGATTACTCAGAAGCATCGATTTCACGTAAGGAGAAAAGAGGAGATATCGAAGAGATTGAATCGTGGAAAACCTATCAAGAGTTTACCAAACACGCATTGATGGAAATCCATACTGGAAAATTAGATTCATGGTTTGAAAATGATAAACCTACAGAACTAAAACAACCAAAAAGAATCGATGTTCTCGATTTAGAGCATAGAGAAAGGGCTACTTGGCTTTCAGGAATTCTTTCACCAAGGCCACTGGTTTTGGTCTCAACCAAGAATAGTGAGGGTTTAGGAAATCTTGCACCACTGACATCAGCAATGGCTGTTTCGACAAAACCACCCTTGATGATTGCATCATTAAGTCAAGGTAAAAATGGCAGACAAAGAGACACATTGAACAATCTTCGTGATACTAAAAAAGCAATTTTACACATGATGCCTAGCACTCTTGAATCTGTAGATTGGGTCGATAATGCTGGCTCTCCAATTCCACCAAATGAAAGCGAATGGGACTTAACGGGACTAGAAGCAGACGAGAATGAGCCAATGTTGGTTAAGCAAGCTGTTGCTGCAATTGAAGTTGAATATCTCGAGGAAGTGAAATTACCAGATGCTGTCGCCAAATTAGTTGTGCTCAAGGTTACACACATTTGGACATCTCTTGACCAGGCTCCGTTATCTGGGCTGGATATTTTGTGTCAACATGGACTTGATAGATTGACTCCATCACCAGAAAATTGGGGTAAAACAATTGACAAGCACTATGGATGATTCAATTTTCTGTCAATTCATTCCACATCATTTGAAGGCCTTGTTGTAAATCAACAGTAGGCTGCCAGCCAAGGATCTTCTCTGCGCCCTCAATATCGGGTAAACGTCTTTTTGAATCTCCGAAGTATCCTGTGCCAAATTCAATTTCAGTGCCTTCTTTGCCAGAAGTTGATACTACTTTTTGGGCCAATTGCGAGATAGTGATTTCTTCTGTTGAACCAATGTTGAAAGCAAGTCCAGATAGGTCACTCCCATCAACCCCTTTTTCTAATAATCCAGCCTTGACAAAACCATCGGTCACATCATCTATCCATGTAAAAGAACGGGTTTGTAAGCCATCTCCATGAACTACTATCGTTTCATTATTGAGTAGTTTATTGAAAAATATCGATACTACCTGGCCATAATCATCACCAACTAATCGAGGACCATATGCGTTAAATGGTCTTATTATTCTAACATCAAGGCCTTCTCTAACTGCATGTTGACACGCAACTTCATCCAAGTACTTACTAGCGCCATATGAATGCCTTTGATGCTTTGCAGGGTCGGTAAATTGCATCATATTACCATCTCTAATCGGTTGCTGAGGTGCTTCGCCAAAGGCTTCAGGAGAAGATGCCAAAACATACCTTGCATCGTGGGCCATGGCTAATTCTAGAGTCCTAAGGGTACCATTGATATTGACGTCTATTACAGAATGTGCCGCTTCATGAAACCATTTTGTTCCATTCACTGCTGCCAAATGGAATACTAAATCTAGACCACCTAGAGTCTCGACTGCCCCATCTAGAGCCTCTACTTCTCTAACATCTGCGTGAATAAATGTGAAGTTTTCAGCATCCTTTACCTCTGATAAGTTTTCTAAATTACCACGAAAAAGAGAATCGAGAGCAACTACCTTGTGGCCCATTTTAACCAATGATTGGCACAATGAAGATCCAAGAAAACCAGCACCGCCAGTGACGAGTATTCTAAATTCAGACATATTCACACCTAGTTTGAATTACGCTCGAGAATTTTTATTGTTACGACTCCATCTTTACGATTCATCTCAATGAGGTCCCCATCATTTACTTCCATACATGGGTCTTGATCAAAACCATGACCATATGGCACATCGAGCAATGAACATGCGGGAAGAGTTAGAGGACAAACATCTCTGTTAATAATCGCCTTAGGGCCTTTCCCAGTATAGACAAGCCCCATCAGAACAAATGGTGCTACAGTAGAGCCAGAACCTTTTGGATAAATTAGAATGGTATCTTCAATCGCTCTACCATCCAAAGGATGACCTGTTTCTTCAATCACCCCGCTATCTCGATTAACGTATCCAAGATAGGTAATTGGAACATCGCTAACCATAGCTTTTCCAGTGACAGAGAAATCATTTTGACTTTCTAATCCCGAACCGATTATGTTGTTTAGGCCAGTTTGGTGCGTCTTTGCAGATTTGTGTTGAGGTTGGGATTTACTTTCCAAAACTGGAGTTGGCCCTGCTGAAAGAGATGGGTCAAAAGCGTGGGCTACACAATCTTGGATCGTCATAACACTTGTTGGTAAACGATTCAAACCACTGGTAAGATAATGTTCTGCCTTTAGAGAATTAGTCAGTAAGTGATTGTAATGCTCTCTGTTGTATGGAGTGACTTCAGGGCAAGTATCGCGTAGTATTACCGCACCTGAATCTTCAAGAATATCGAGGCTACCATCGCCTTTGGCTAAATCAAAATTTGCTTGACTAGTAAATACCCATAGTCTTTCATCGGGTATTTTTTGACCCATTTCAGAATATGAGCGAACCGCTGAGGCAGTTCTACGAATCTCTTCAGCACTTGCTTGAGGGCATCCAATCACGACTAAGTCGACTTGGCCCTTAGGAGCTAGTTCCTCATACCTTGTTTGCAATTCTTTCTCACCAAAGGTAAGTTCACCTTGCCAGCCACCTTCAGGAGCAGCCCATGTTCCATCTTCATTCATTGAAAGAGGAGGGTCTGCGGAGTGTCCTTGAGCCCAAAGCATTGGAGTACCATAGTTTGCTGCTGCTGAGGTCAATGCTTTTTTCGATGCAAATGAAGCATGAGATGGTAATCCATGGATAAGAGGCATAGGGCCCCAAGGTAGTTTCCAGTTTGGTAAAACCTGCTTACCAATCCAATCTCCAAGAATTGACCAGTCTGAAAGACTGTTTAACTCACATGTGACCTCGACAATGATATTTGGGATACGATTCTCTTCCAGATGTAGCCCCCATCTAGGTGCATAACCTGTTAGTGCTGTAGCAAGAGCCGAAAGTCCAGATTCACGATTGGTAATTAATGAAGTCCAAGAATTTGAAAAACACACTGCATTAGATTCTGCCCAAGAGGCAATACCTGACTGAGATTCAATACCACGGTCATATGGAGTACATGAAAGCGTTGTCTCTATCCCAAGTTGTTCATAGGCGTGAATGATTTCAAATTGTTGTTCTAAGAAATTAGGCCATGCTATATCCATCTGTTTCATTCTCTCTTTATCGCAACCTGCGGAGTTTAGCGTTGTAGGAATTACGACTTTTCCATCTGCGTCTCCCGATAAATCCGAAAGAAATCGGCGCAAACCATGCCCGCCAGTAATTACTGAAACTCCTGAAACATGGGCATTATCAACTTCAATAAATCCATCAGAGTTTGCAGTATGAGCCAAATCAACAACCAGCCGAGCGGCTTTTTGCCTAGTCGAGCCTTCCTCTCCGCGAAGTTGCGCAGAGAGTCTTGCGGGCATGTCCATGTTTGCGGGGAGAGGTCAAGATTGATGAAACCACCCCTTGACAAATCATCTAGAGGGCAAATATCGACCGAAGGTTTTGATAGCATTGAGGGTGTTAGTTGGTTTCATGACTAACCCTCACATACAGGATAGACAAGCCCCTATTGCAGGTGAACCTGCCACTGCTCAGCCATACAAGAGTATCCCCCCACTTAATGACAATCAAGTAAGAAATCAAGACAAAGATGAAGAGACAATTCAAAAGCCTCGACGTAAGTATTTAGTTTTCTTTCAAGTGATTGTCATAGTCCTAGCATTGGCAATGTCAACATATTCTATTCTCCTAGCCGACTCGCTAGAAGCTAAAGAAGGAAATTCTAATGTTGAAGGAAATGAGGTATTGGTTAGAACTGAAGGTAGAGATGCAGACCACATTTGTTCAGAAGGTGGCGCTGATATTTTCATCGGTAATGATAGTAATAAAAATGGGCTCTTAGAAGAATCTGAGGTCACTTCAACAACTCGTATTTGTCATGGCAAAGAAGGTTTATCAGGACCTCAAGGAGCGACTGGGCCAAATGGTTTTAGTGGCATAAATAGCATGATAGAAACTCAAGAAATTGAATTTGGAAATAATACATGTAATTATGGTGGTATTTTGATACAAAGTGGATTGGATAATAATTCAAATGACATATTGGAGCAAGAAGAGATTATCGATCAAGAAATCTTATGTGATGGTCAAATAGGTAATGATGGGATAAATGGCGCTCAAGGCGCACCTGCTCTGGTGGAAAAGAGCAATCCCCCAACTTATCTATGTTCTAATGGAGTGATACTCGAATTTGGCGTTGATGATGGCATAGGTCAAGCAGTTGCAATGGATGGAATATTACAACCTGATGAAGTTCGAGAGAATCTGAAAATATGTTCTCAACCACTCAATAGCGGACTAATTAGTGATTTTTCAACAGGAATTACAAATGGAATGAATACTGCTTGTGATTCAATGAACTGGCTAGAGAGTAAATCGATGTTAATTAGTGCTGGAAGTGATGGTTTCAATGGATGTGAATTATGGACAAGTATGGCAACTATTTCCTCAACTTCTTTGTTGATGGACATAAATCCAACTGGAGATTCTACTCCAGGATTATGGATGGGTATGCAAGAAATAATTGGTGAAAATGGAGAATTGGTTTTCTTTGATGCGGATGATGGAGTAAATGGACGCGAGATGTGGGTCAGTGATGGAACATTGAGTGGAACACAGAGAATCAGTTCGCTAAATGGAGCAGGAGATGGTTTGAAAATCAGCTCTAAAATGTCGCCTTGGATGGATGGAATTGTATTTACTGATATTGAAAATAAGTTCATATGGAGTAATGGAAGTATTACTGTAGAACTATTTGATGCACCATTCTTTTCAACCAATATGCAAATGACTCTTGATTCAACAGCATCAGACATTACAGTTCATTCTCTAACCAAATTATGGCCTATTGAAACTGGTTTATGGTTTTCAGCAGCAACGATTTCTGAAGATTTTGAAATGCATTATCTATCTAATAATGGAATTTTAACATCATGGAATCTCAATTCACTTGAAGGAAGTTTACCTGATTCTTTCCTTTCCTATGGCCCTAATAATTTCGTAATAGCAGAAGACGGTAATAATGGACGCCAATTAGCACGCTTGAATTTTGATGGGACACATAGTTGGCTGACTACACTGACTTTACAGAGCACTGGTGCTTATGCAACTAATGTTGGCACTAATTTAGGATTAAATCTCATCGGTAATAACTTGATTTTTGATGCACAGACCAGTGGAGTAGACACTACTCTTTGGGGATTTAACATCACTAGTAATGTCGCTCAAGAACTATCTAGTTCTATTCTTGCACCTGGAGAAGAAACTGGTCCAGTAATACTTGATGGGAAAGTTTGGTTCGATTGTGTGACTTCTACAACAGCTACAGAATTATGCTATAGTGACGGAACAATTGCTGGAAGTAAATTGGCCTATGAATTCCAACCAGGCATCAGTAGTTCAGATATTAGAGAAATCGCTGTTGCCAATCAGCAATTACTGATTATCGCTGATGGGGAAGAAGATGGTGTCGATTCAGGTCATTGCTTATGGACGATAAATAGTCAAAGTTTGGAAGCAAGCATCGTATATGACCCATGGCATGGAATAGGTAATAACTCGCAATCTGGAACTTATGGAGAATTAGAAACTTCTAATGAAATAATATTCTTCATTGCCAATAATGGAATTAATGGACATGAAATCCACTCTTGGAGTCCATTAGGGTTGACTGGGGACTGGCTGATTTGGGGCTGAACCATTCTTACGATCTATACAGTAAGGGCAAGAAACTCCAATCTCATAATGTTCAGATTGCTGGTCTTCAATCGATAAAGGATTTCTACAGGCAAAACATTGAGCAACCTCAGTCTCTTTCAAGTCTGGATTTACTGCAACGCGATGGTCAAAAACAAAACAATCACCGTCCCAATAGTCTCCACCAACCTCTTCAAAGTATCCAAGTATTCCACCTTTCAACTGTTTAACATTAGAAAAGCCAGCATCCATCATTACAACACTTGCTTTCTCACAGCGAATACCACCCGTACAGAACATGACAACAGGAGTGTCCTTTAGTTCATCTGACATCTCACTAACCGCTCTAGGGAAATCACGAAATGATTTGATGTCAAGTTCTACTGCGTTTTGAAAAGTACCAATACGACATTCATAATCATTTCTTGTATCCAATACTAGGACTTCTTTTCCTTCATCCAACCAACTCTTAAATTCGGTAGGAGTTATTTCTTCTCCGGTATGTATTGCTGGCTTTATGTGGTCAAGGCCAATAGAGATAATTTCTTTCTTTAGACGTACATTCATGCGATTAAATGGCTGATATTCAGTATTAGAAAATTTCAAAGTGATATTTCTAAACCTCTCATCTTGGTCTAGATATTGTATAAATGAATCGATGGAATCTTGACCTCCTGCCAAAAAGAAATTGATTCCTTCGTGTGAAAGTAAGATAGTTCCTTTGAGATTTAATTTCGCACAGATATCTCTGAATGGTTGCCTCAGTTCATCTCTGTCAGGAAGGTCGACAAATCGATACCCTGCGATATTGATGATTTTTCCGACCATGATTGAGCGTGAAACAACTAACTTTTGATTCCATCGTAGATTATTCATTTACGCCAATCATGTTTGGATGCAAGAGGCCTGCGCCATCCTTGTCCAAATGCTCTACTAGAGACTCTCGGAGCGGGAGACATTTGCCAACGCTTGTGTTCATTACGTTCTAAACGAGTCAAAACTTCTAGAACTGTTTCCCGTTCAAGCCCTTGTTGAACCATCTGCTCTGCGTCCATAGATTGTTCGATATGCAGTCTCAAAATTTGGTCGAGAACCGAATATGGAGGTAAAGTATCCTCGTCTTTTTGATTTGGCGCTAACTCTGCCGAAGGTGGCTTAGTCATAGTTGAGGCATTGACAGGAGGGCTTTGTTTCATTTCTTTGGCTCTATTGTTGAACTCTTCACAAATAGCATAAACTTGCATTTTGTAAAGATCTCCAAGTGGAGAATAACCGCCCGCCATATCTCCATACAAGGTGCAGTATCCTTGAGCTAATTCGGATTTATTACCAGTGGCAATTGCCATTCTGCCTTGAGAATTAGCGTATGCCATTACGATAAGTCCACGTAATCTAGACTGGACATTCTCTGATGCCACACTATTCCCTTCGCTTAACATTGAGCCGATTTGGCCATCTAAAGTAGTATGAAGTTCGTCGATGGATTCGATCTTAAACTCGATTCCTAATGATTCAGCGGTATATTTTGCATCATCGATTGAATGTTGTGAAGAAAATCGACTAGGCATTGCGATCCCAAGTACATTTTCAGGACCGACTGCGGCTGCAGCAACACATGCAGCAGCGGCTGAATCAATGCCACCTGAAAGGCCAAGAACTATTTTTGAAATGTTAGATTTCCTACAATAATCTGCTAGACCGGTAACTACTGCATCTGTAATATCCTCAATCAAATCAGAACTTTCTTCATGTCCGTCATCCTGTGGAGATAGGAATTTCAATTCTGAAGAACCGATACTCAAAGCGTCTTTGAAAGAGGATTTCACCCATTTTGAATTAGATGAATCGTCAACGTCCACCAGAAGAACTCCTTCCTGCCATGATGGAGCAATAACAACTGAACCATCAGGCCATGCTGCAAGTGAACAGCCATCGAATAGGAGGTCGTCATTTCCACCAACTTGGTTGGCAAGAAGGAATGGATGCCCGAGAATTTTTGCAGCGGTTCGACAGACTTTGATTCTCGTACTGACTTTATCTGCATGATAAGGAGATGCTGAGAGATTAACGGTAGCATCTAATTCCACACCTTGACGACCCCATTCAGCTAGATTTTCAATAGGGTCAGAGCCATACGTGGATGGGGTCAAGCCTGCGGCTTGCCACGCATCTTCGCAAATTGTCACTCCTAAATCCAAATCCCCAATAGTTCGACAAATTCCAGAACGGTTGGATGCTTGGAAATATCTTGTTTCGTCAAATACATCATATGAAGGCAATAATTGCTTTCTTGTCACAACTCTATTGGTTTGTTCACCATTAGGATATGATGAAAGTGGACCTGCCCTAACAACTCCATTACCAGGAAGTTTTCTTTCCCCATCAGGAGATACTGGAGTGCCAACTAAAACTGGTATATTCACAGAAAGAGAACTTGCTTGCTGCTGTGACATTCTAATGAAATCGGGTTGGAGTAACAAATCCCTTGGAGGGTAGCCACTAATTGCTAACTCAGTGGTTATTGCCATCAAAGCGCCATTGTCTTTTGCTATCGATGCAAGATGTTCCAGCCTCTCTGAATTACCGGATAAATCTCCAATTGTTGAGTCCACTTGTAGTAGACCGATGATACGCGACAATTCTCTCACCTATTCAACTAAATTGTACTATTTCGCCATCTTCGTTCTTGTACCACCATTCATCTGTGGCTTTATCGTGATACCACCAATAACCATCTGAGCCTTTGACCCATTCAGATTCTCCACTTGCTCCATCGGTTGCTTCAGTAGAATCGGTAACACCAAGCGCTGATGCTGCTGCTGAAAGAGAGGCAGCTGGGGCAATACTTCCAGTCTGATACTCCTTTTGTGGTTCATCGTATTGTCCGTATTGATCATCTTCATACTCATAATCATCATCCTCGATTTCAGATGAATATTCATCCCAATCATACTCGGAACGTGAACCTCTACGAGTTGTTGCTTTCTTAGCCCAAAGCAATGCTGTAACGATAATCGAAATTACGATTAGTAAAACTGTTGAACCGATAATTGGATTGACATCGCCGAATAATTTCTCTGTGAATGATTGGTCTCTTGCCGGCCTAACATCTATTGTTGGACCTTTTGCAGTCTCGCCGTTATCTAATTCGACATCAATCCATTGAACTCCTCTAGTGGTTGGTGCCCAATCTAGGGAGATCAAGCCAACTCCACCGGCTGGAACCTCAACATTTGTTCTTTGGATTACTTCTGTGGAACCGTCGATTCTAGTAACTGAAATAACTGCATCGATATTTCCATCCAATGAACCAACATTGTTTACTAGAACCTTAACCGATGTTGATTGGTCGACTTCTACCAGTAAACGGGTGTATGAAACTGAAGAAGGTTCTAAAGAAAATTCTGGCTTGAGCCATTCTAAATCCCATTGCCCGACCAATGAACCCGCAGGGGTTCCACCCATTCCAAGTACATCGTTATCAGCAAGATCTCTACCATCGATTTCTATGAATAATATCATCTCTCTTTCCAGCATGGAAGGAGTGATGTCTGTGAGGTCTATTTGTGCAAAGACTTCCAATTGTAAACCATCGATTTCATCTCCTTCAAGACTCATGCTTTCAACACCATTTCTTAGATAATCACCGGTTTCAGCGTCTTCAACCCACCAAATCAATTGAAGAGAATCAACATCCAATCCACCTTCTTCGTCTAAGGCAACTCTAACTTCGTAAACTTCTGCCTTCAACTCTGAACCAGGTCTTGGATTGAGAATTTCCACTGGTTCAGGCCCAGTACCATCGATTAGAATCCAGCGAACACTAGATTGGTCGGTGGCATCTACGCCTTGCCCAGTAATACATTTCACGCCCCAAGTCAAAGCGATCTTGCCAGAGGTTTCAGGAGCTTGAAGGCCTGTTGACCAAAGTCCATTTACTGAATTAACAATAGTGGATTGTCCATTGAACATCAGTTCAACATTACAATCGAATGTTGGCTTAGTTGAGGTTTCAATAAACAAAACTTCGCCACCAACCTCAAAGGTACTACTTGGTCCCATACGTGCACCATCTGATACGAGTGAACCTTGATTCAAGTACAGAGTTACTGTTTCATCTGGAATAGCCATCTCTGCTGAAAATCTCCATCTGAGTTCAGGGAATGACTTAGTGGCAATTTGACCAGCTCTATCGACCACCTTCAGACTCGGCTCTCTTCTAGTATCTCCCAAGTCGGGTAATGTCCATTCTAGGTGGAATTCTATCCTAAGTGTCAACTCGGTCTCATATGGTCCAGCAGCACCGTCTGCGCCCATCATCTCACAGTCATCGACGACCAAGTGAATGCTTGTAGTAGTACAGTTACCAGTGTAAAAGTCCCATGAAATTGGCAGTTTATCACTGCCTTGCTTGGATGCTAGTTCTACAGTAACAGTGGACAAATCTGAACCACCATTCGGTTCGCTCATTGAAACTTCAAACGCGTAATCCATTTGAGGATGTAGCCAGTTCTTTTTTCCACCATCCCATGAGAAAGAATTTGATGCAATTGAAGGTGGACCATCTGCATTTAGTTGATACATGAACAAGTGCTTTCCTTCTTCATCTGTACCATTGTCTTCCAAAGGATGTCCTGCAGCATCGCTTCCTGTCAGATATACTGCAACTTTATCACCAGTATTTCCTCCCGCATCATCAAGCAAAAGAGTGTACTGACCTACAAGTGCGGTCATGTCATTAGGCATCAATAGTGAGAATGGTTCAAATTCACCTGGGTTTGGCATTCCACTGAAATCATAGTCATTGACCCATTCTCTCCAAACCATCGCTTCAACATTCGATGGTAGAATTGGTTGGTCAGTAATTTGTATTTGGACAGTTTGAGTCGAAGACGGAGTTCTATGGTCATAAGGTGCAACGTTAGACCAGTATACAGATGGACTGACCGAATCTGCGAAAAATACTCTTTCAAATACCGCATCTGATGTGGTTCCTGAACCGTTGAGAGGTGTGACTTCTATCTTCCAGTTTAGAATTCCGTTGGTAAATGGAACTACATCGGTGAAATTCCAAGTATCTCCATCTAAAGAGGTTGTATTTGCTACAAGAGTCGAACCATGGAATAGTTCTACAACAGCCTCGCCTGGAGCGAATGATTCACCACTATCGATGCCTTCAAATCCAACATCGACTGAAATATCTAATTGTTGTCCAGCCGGAAGGTAATACTCGTCGCTTGGTAATTCACCCATAGATGTCGTAAAAGTTACACTCTTCAATTCTAAATCATTCTCATATGCAATAGATGTACCACTTATTGAACCCCAAGAATGAGTTGCTGGGATAGAGATCACACCATTTGCCAGAACCATTCTTGTTGAGACGGTCATATATGTTTCATCATCCCATCCCGGTTCTATTCTAAACTTGATTGCAACATCTACATCATCTCCTGATTCTGTGACATCAAGCCATGTATCTGGATGAAGTTCTATAAGATGAGAATCGCCTTGACCAACTGGAGTTCCTCCTCCGATTGGTAGTAACCATGTTGCGTGTGTATCCATACCAACTACATCTAGTCTAGCCAATGCAGCCGATGATGACAAAATAGAGAAAGAGGTATGCATTGTATGCCAACTTTGACTAGGAGTTAATACTGCAACTGAATCCTGCATATATGAATTAGAAATGGTGACATCAGATGATGAATTGACTCCCGTGAGCGTAACAGAAAGGCCACCAGAGGTATTAGATACGAACTCTATTGGAATTAGATGTTGACCAGAAATATCGCTTAAACTTGAACGTGCATTATTGATACCCAAAACAAATGATGATTGTTCATCCGCATCAATGTCCATAGAAATTGGATAAGGTACGGATAATCCCGCCATCTTCATGCCACCAGTTCCAATAACCTCGAATTCAACCTCGATGAAACTAGCACCTAGGAAGCCAACGCTAGATGCTGTGTTTGTTGCTGCAAATTGTAGATCATCCAGTTGTGATTGATTGAAAATAATATAATCAGATTTAGCCATATCATAACTCCAATTCGCTATAGTTTGACCACCGAGTTTGACAAATAAGCCCGACATTGTCCCTGTTTCCGCTAAAATTCCAAACGAGAAACTTTGGATATTGTCTCTAGGGATCCACGCCTTGGTTGTGGCTGAGCCTGATATCCCTGGGTTGACAGAAATTATCTCTTCACCATTTTGGAAACGGTCTTGCCATCCCCAAGAACCTACCCTTGCATCACTTCCTCCCCATTCCAAGATTCCATCCATCCCGAAATCTACTGCTGGTTGAGCAGGGAATTTACCACTTTTCAAACTATAATGGAATGATTGAAATTGCATTGGTTGAGCCGCATCGTCGTGTATCACTCTAAATTGGAAATTATAAATTAGTGAATCTCCTTGATAAGAAAACATTGAAGGCGAGGAAATATTTGTCCAATTCATTGCCTCGCCTGTTTTAATTTGCAGGATTCCATTATTCAGACCAATCATTCCTGTAATCTCATCAGTAGGAGCTAAAGTAGTATACCAAGGCGAAGTAAAACTACAATCTCCACCACTTTCAATTCCACCTGAGGGGATCTCTACAATATTGCCATTGTTAGGACAGGACAAATTCCAAGCCTGGTCTGAGGCTCCTCCCCTCAAAGATGATGAGAATGAACCATCACCAGAAATAGAATGAAGTACAGGTATCCCCGAGCCTCTTGGAGACCCACGGAATTCCAATAAAACTCTCACTTGAGGATACATTTCATGGTCGATCAAATTTAGTGGAACCATTGCATCATTACTTCCTTTAGCTCCTGCAATAGGAGTCCCTGATGAGTCTACTATTGTCCAATTGAGGAATGCCCCATCCGGAATTGAAACATCGAGATTCAAAGGAGCATATGTGCTTCTACTAACAACCTCAGTTGAACTTGGGTCCCAACCTATGGAAGGGCTTAGCCAATTTGATTCGGGTGGCGAAGCAAGATGAACGTCATCAATAAACCAATAGTCGCAACATGTACCAGAACCGTAAATTTGGGTCAATCTAATCTGAGTTGAAGAGTGGAGTGCTGCTGCAGGTAGATTAGTCGACCATTGTTGTGCAGTACCACCTAAAGTAGAACCTGGGAAAGTCTGGATATCAACCCAACTTCCGGATGATGTCTTGTACTGGATTTTTAGATCCTCTCCAGTATCGGCTTCTTCGCCACAACCTGAGGAACCTTGTTTAATCCAAGCATGGAGAGGCATGCTACTAGTTCCTGCAAGATTTATCACTGGAGATGTAGCATGCTCAGGCGTGGATTGAGCCTGTGTTTTGATTGACGCTCCACTAGTTCCGTTGTAACCGCAAGTATTCGAAGTATATCGACCGACATATGTCGAACTAGAGACTGTCCAACCCTGAAGACCACTGTTAAAATCCCAAATGGTTCCTGCAGTAGTTCCTGTAAGAGATGAACCCGTAACTACTGTTCCATTCTTTGTAGCATCGCTATTTGACCAGATAGCATCACTATCCCAAGTAAATCCATATTGCTTCTGAAGTACAGCTGGTTCAACTTCAAGTTGTAAATCGGTGATAGGTGCTGAGGAAGGAACATCAACAGTAAATCCATTGTATGATTGGTCATTTCCTGGCAAGCTGATGTATGTTTCAGCACCTACAGCGGTGAAACTCGGTAATTCAGTATCTTCAAAATCAAGGCTTATAGGCTGATTTGCAAGATTATTTGCGTTCATTTGTAGTGGGCCGATAATTACCATTATTATTGCCAAAAATAGTGCACTGCGCCACGAACCGGAGCCCGACATGACTACCCGTAGTAATAGAAGGACTTCAAACATACGCTTACATATCATTTTTGTTAATTAGAATTCGAGTCGATAAGTTGACAATACAATGTTATTTTTGAGCGGATAATCTAAAGTTAAGGGTGAGGTTCAAGACAAAAACCATTCTCGCAAGGTCATGGCTCAACCAAAACCCGCTGGTGAATTGGACGCTGTTTCAATGGAAAACGCGTTACTGGAGAC
>MDSV01047503.1_pt1 | contig 23007 bp, 16 predicted proteins | sample 810851 | NCBI WGS metagenome assembly MDSV01 (sample SAMN05326640, study PRJNA326480) | marine metagenome | isolation source: seawater | place: Atlantic Ocean: North East | collected 2012 | reverse complement strand
TTTAGCTACCTTAATTTCCTCTGAAATAGCATTTCTATAATCATCTTCATTTATATATTTAAGTAATAGCATCCTTGACAATATCCAATTTCTTCTTTGAAGAGTTCTTCTTTTATCTTTTATGGGATTGATTCTTGATGGAAGTTGCGCCACTGCAGCAATAGTTGCAGACTCTGAGATGTTTAAATCTTCCAAGCCTTTATTAAAATATGTGTTAGATGCTGCTTCAATACCATAAGATCTATTTCCTAAAAAAATTCTATTAACATATAGTTCAAATATCTCTTCTTTATTCAATTTACCTTCTAACTCTAAAGCTAAAAATATTTCTTTTAATTTTCTTTCAATAGTCTGATCTCTTGTTAAAAGATATCCTCTCACAACCTGCATGGTAATCGTTCCTCCACCTCCCTCACAACCTGATCGGCTTAAACATCTAATAAATGATCTAATTAGTCCTGTATAGCTTATTCCTTGATGGTTAAAAAAATTATCATCCTCTGCAGCAAGAAAAGCATTTTTAATGTTATCTGGTATTTTCTCATACCCTGAAGGTCTTCTTTTTATTTCACCAAATTCACCTATTAAAACTCCATCCTTGGTATAAACCTTTAATGGCATTTGCAGCTCAGAATCATCTATAAGATTTATTTCAGGCAGATTTGGTTTTAGATATAAATATGTAGCAAAAATAAATATAATTGCTAATAAACATAAAAGAATTCCAGAAAAAAATGAAATTTTTACTATTTTACTCATAGTATATTTTAAATCTTAAAGTTTAGAGAATACATCATTTAGTATTTAAAAAGTGTTTTTATTGAGTAAGATGTTAAAATTTGGACTTAATTTAATTCAAAACTATGAACATTTTTATTGTTGGTCCAATGGGCTCTGGTAAATCAACCGTTGGGAAAATTATATCTGATGAGTTATTTCTTAATTTCTTTGATACAGATGACGAAATTGAAAACAGAACAGGTGCTTCGATTGATTGGATATTTGATCTAGAAGGTGAGGAAGGATTTAGAAAAAGAGAAAGCAATATTCTTAAGGAAATGGTTCAAAAAAATTCGATTGTGCTTTCAACGGGAGGCGGAATAATATTATCAGAAAATAATAGAGAGCTATTATCATCAAGAGGAACTGTATTCTATCTATCAACTCCTATTTCAGTCCAATTAGAAAGAACAGCAAAAGACAAAGATAGACCATTGCTAAAAAATGGAGATCCGGGTCAAATACTTGAAGAATTGCATGACAAAAGAAAAGATTTATATATCTCTGTATCAGACCATATTGTTGAAACCGAAGATAAATCTAGTCAAGCAGTTGCTTCAGAAATAATCAATCTTATTAGAGGGTGAAATGGTAGTATTATCAGCCGGTAAAAATAAGTCAAAATATAATATATACATAACTTCAAAAAAATTATCTAAGACGGTTATTAATAAACAAATTAGTTTAAAAAGTAAGATACTAATAATAACTGATGACGGGATTCCTAAAAAATACGTTAAAGAATTAAGAAATTCTATTAAGAATGAGAATGTAAGTGTAATAACTTTAAATCAAGGTGAAAAATCAAAGTCTTTTACTTCTTACCAAACAATATTAAATAAGCTGTTAGATCTAAAATTTGATCGCTCAGATACCTTAATAGCTTTAGGTGGTGGAGTTGTTGGAGATATAACTGGTTTTTGTGCAGCAACATACCTTAGAGGGATTGATTATATTCAAATACCAACCACATTACTTGCTCAGGTAGACTCGTCGGTTGGAGGTAAAACAGCGATAAATGTCAAACAAGGCAAAAATTTAATAGGCTCATTTTATAATCCAAAATTAGTTTTAATATCTACTAACTTTTTAAAAACTTTGTCAGAAAATGAATATAAATCTGGTTTAGGTGAAGTACTAAAATATGCTTTTATTGGTAATAAAAAACTTAAAAAAATAATTGAATCTAACGCCAATAAAATAAATATAAGAGATGACAAAATATTAGAAAATATTGTTGAAGAATCGATCAAAACAAAATCTAAAATTGTGACTTTAGATGAAAGAGAAAATGGCATTAGAGCAATACTAAATTTTGGTCATACTTTTGGCCATGCTATTGAGGCTCATAATAAATACAAAAATATTACACATGGAGCGGCAATAACATTAGGAATGGTCATAGCATCAAAAATATCCTTTTTTGAAGGGTATATAAAAGATTATCAATTGGATAATATAATTAATATGATCCATTCACTGGGTTTAAGTTCAGATCATAAAAGATATAAGTATTTGGATCTTAAAAAATATTTTCTATCTGATAAGAAAGTTGCTAATGGCGAATTGAATTTAGTTTTAATAGATAAAAGGCTTGATGCTTTTAAAACATCAAAATTTAATCAAAAAAATATTATTAAAGCACTTGGTTAGGCTGCACTTGTAGTTGTTGCTTTTAATAAAGCCTGAATATTGCTTGCTCTTGGAACTATAAGCCAAAAATTAGGTTCATATCTATCAAAATTATCTAAAATATTTTTAGCTTTCATGCTATTGGTATATTTATAGTGCTCTTTAATTATTTCTTTAAGATGTTTTCTATGGGGCTGCATTTCTTCAGTTGTTATTCTCTCAATGCCAACCAAACCTCTATTGCATTTATCAAAAAAACTTCTATCTTCATCTAAAACATAGGCAAAACCTCCAGTCATACCTGCTGCAAAGTTTGAACCAACTGATCCAAGAACAGTTATATGACCACCTGTCATATATTCACAACAATGATCTCCAGCCCCTTCTATTACTGCTTTAGCTCCTGAGTTTCTTACCCCAAATCTTTCACCAACACTACCTGAAATAAAAATCTTGCCGCCAGTTGAGCCATACAAACATGTATTTCCAGCCAATATAGTGTTTTGGTCATTTTTAGCAAAATCGGAATCACTTTTTATAATAATCCTTCCTCCATTCATTCCTTTACCAACATAATCATTTGCATCGCCATTTAAATTTAAATTAAGGCCATTTGCATTCCAACAACCAAAACTCTGCCCAGCAGAGCCTGTAAAATTTAGATTTATTTCATTTTTAAGCCCTTCTTCACCAAAATTAGATGCTATATATCCTGAAAGGCTTCCTCCAACAGACCTGTCTGTATTTAAGATATGATAACTATATGATCTTTTTTTATTTTGTTTTTTGTTCTTTGAGATATCAAATAATATTTTTGCAGATAAATCTCCTTTATCCCATGGGTTATTTTTAGATACTTTACAAAAATGTGGTTCTTTATTCTTATGATCACTATATAAAACTGCAGATAGATCAATATTTTTTAAATAATCCTCAACATCTTTTAATTGATATAAATACTTAGTTTGCCCAATAATATCCTCTAATTTTTTTACACCTAATTCACTTAAATATTTTCTAACATCATTTGCAATAAAATTAAAATAGTTCATGACTCTTTCTTTCTCACCAATGAAATGTTGATTTATTAAATCTTTTCTTTGTGTTGCAACTCCAGTTGCACAATTATTTAAATGGCAAATTCTTAGATATTTACATCCCATAGCTATCATAGGTCCGGTACCAAAACCAAATGATTCTGCTCCAAGCATTGCAGCTTTTACAACATCAAGCCCCGTTTTCATTCCTCCATCTGCCTGAAGTCTAATCTTATGACGTAATCCGCTGTCTCTTAAACTTTGATGAGCTTCAGCTAAACCAAGTTCCCATGGTGAACCAGCATACCTGATAGAGGTTAATGGACTGGCTCCAGTACCACCATCATGTCCTGAGATTGTTATCAAGTCTGCATAAGCTTTAGCTACTCCAGATGCAATAGTCCCTACTCCGGGTTCAGAAACAAGCTTAACTGATACTAAAGCTTTACTATTAACTTGTTTAAGATCAAAAATAAGTTGTGCCAGATCTTCAATGGAATAAATATCATGATGAGGAGGTGGAGAAATTAAAGTAACTCCGGGAGTTGAATATCTTAACTTTGCAATTAATTTATCAACTTTTCCTCCAGGTAATTGACCTCCTTCACCTGGTTTTGCACCCTGAGCTATTTTAATCTGTAATACCTCAGCATTTACTAAATAATGGGGTGTCACCCCAAACCTACCAGAAGCTATTTGTTTGATCTTAGACATCTTATTTGTGTTATATCTTTCTTTAGCTTCACCACCTTCTCCAGAGTTGGATCTTGAACCAAGAGTATTCATTGCTTCAGCGAGGGTTTCATGAGCTTTTGGAGATAGCGCTCCCAAACTCATGCCAGCAGAATCAAATCTTTTTAAAATCTTTTTACTAGACTCTACTTTTTTGATATTTATTTTTTTAGCTGTTTTTATCTTAAGAATATCTCTCAGCATTGCTGGAGGTCTATTATCAACAAGATCAGCATATTCTTGATAAATAACTTGAGAGCCAGATGAAACTGCTTCTTGAAGTTTTTTTACTATTTCGGGGTTATATGTATGATATTCGCCACCATGAACATACTTAAGCAACCCTCCAACATTGATATCAGAAATATTGGACCTAGCATAATCATTAAGTTTTCTTAATTCATTATCTAAATCTGCAAAACTCTTTCCTCCAATCCTGCTTATAGAATTTGTAAAACATAAATCTACTATATCTCTATTAAGTCCAACAATCTCAAACAACTGAGATCCTCTATAACTTGAAATAGAAGAAATACCCATTTTTGAAATTATTTTTAAAAGCCCTTTGTTGACTCCTTTTCTATATCTTGCGCAGTTTTCATGAGGTGAGCCTTTTAACTCATTTCTTTCTGATAAATCAAGAATAGTTTGATAAGCTAAAGATGGATAAACTGCGGTTGCCCCAAATCCAATTAAACAAGCAATTTGATGAGTGTCTCTTGCAGATGAAGAAGAAATAACTAAATTAGCATCAGATCTTAAACCTAATTCTATAAGCTTTTGATGAACACAACCTACAGCCAAAAGTGCATTAATTGATAATTTTTTATCTGATGGTAATTTCTCAATTAAATGAATAATAACTTTTCCATTTTTAACTTCTTTAATCACATCATTTTGTAATTTAAGTAATGCCTCTTTAAGACTTTTTCTATTTGAGTATTCAAGATTGATTTCTACAGATTCAAAATGTTTGTTTTTAATGATTGATTGAAGCTTTTTAAACGAAAGAACTGGAGAAGTAGTGACTAGTCTTTTTGCATGATCGGGTGTCTCATCAAATACATTTAATTCTGGTCCATAACAAGTCTCAAGAGACATTACACTAACCTCTCTTAAAGAGTCTATTGGTGGATTTGTGACTTGTGCAAATTGCTGCCTAAAATAATCATATATTTGTCTATGCATTTTACTCATTACAGCTAGCGCTGTGTCATCACCCATTGATCCTGTTCCTTCATTTGATTCAATTGCCAAAGGTTTAATAACAGAAGACCTTTCTTCTTTGTGTAATAAAAATAATTTAGAAGAAATATTAAATTCACTACTATTAATTTTTTTAAGTCCCGGGCCTTCATACTTATCAAGACTAGACTCAATGTAAACTGTCTTCTCTTTTAGCCATTCTCTGTATGGTAATTTTGATTTTAAATCATCATCTATTTCTTTTTCATTATGAATTTCACCTGTAAATGTATTAATAGCTAGAATACCGCCTGGTGACACCCTTCCTTTTTTGGTTATATTCTTATTTTCTAATGGATATACACCAATTTCTGAAGCAATGGTAATAATATTATCTTTGTCAATCTGATATCTTGCTGGCCTTAATCCATTTCTATCCAACATGCATACTGCCCACTTACCATCAGTCATTACAATTCCAGCAGGACCATCCCAGGGCTCCATATGCATTGAGTTATATTCATGAAAACTTCTAACATCAGGATCAAGCAAATAAGAATTTTGCCACGCAGGAGGCATTACCATTCTAACTGCTCTAAATAATTTAACGCCACCATTAATTAAAATCTCAATCATATTATCTAAAGCAGATGAATCTGAGCCTATTTCATTAACTAATTGTTTAAATTCTTGAATTTTTGGAATGCGAGGACTTCTAAATTTAGATGATCTTGCTTTTACCCAATTTCTATTTCCTCTTATAGCATTAATTTCTCCATTATGTGCCAATAGTCTAAAAGGTTGTGCTAAATGCCACCTCGGATGTGTATTAGTTGAAAATCTTTGATGAAATACTGAGATAGATGATTTAAATTTAGATGATTTTAAATCTAAGTAAAAATCTTCAATAGCATCAGGCAACATCAAGCCTTTATATACAATAGTTTTAGAAGATAAGCTGCAAAAATATAATTTTTCATCATCAAGATGTATTTCTTCAATTAGTTTTCTTGCTTGGTATAAATTAGTTTCAAATTTTTCTTCATAAAATGTCTTATCAGAAGATTGAATAAATAGTTGATATATTTTAGGTAAGCATTCTAAAGCTATATCCCCTAAAATCTTCTTATTAATTGGAACATTTCGTACCGCCTTCAAGATTAAATTTTCTTCTTTTAGGATCTTATTGATTTTTGGTAAATCTTTTTGAATCCTTTTCTTTGTAAAAATTTGTCCAATAGCAAATTTATCTGTAATTTCAATGTTTTGTTCTATATTTAGGGTATTAATGAAAAAGTCTTTATCTAAATCAATTAAAATACCGCAACCATCTCCGGTTTTGCCATCTGCACCAATGGCACCGCGATGTGTCATGCTTTTAAGAGCATTTATAGATTTGGTAATAATTTTATGAGATTTCGTTCCGTTTATATCTGCAATAAGGCCAAATCCACAATTGTCTCTAAAATCATTTCTTGAAATAAGTTTAGACATATTGGTTTTTAAAACTTAATCATATCATACAAAACTATCATTTGAGAATAAAAAGTGTCATACTATGTCATACACAAAAACACTTAAAATGACCAATAAAAATAAGCAATATAGGATTGAAAAAGGTCTTTTGTTGTTCACTCAACCTAGATCTCCATATTTTTATGGAAAAATAAGATTAAGAGGTAAATATCATACTAAATCTTTTTCTCCTATCTCTGATTTTGATGCTGCAAAAGATAAATTGTATGCATGGAAGAATGAACTTATAGAAAATAATGAGGATACAATAGTCACTCAAAATAATGATAGGAAAGAATATACAGATTTTACTGAACTTAATAATAACTTCCAATTCTTAGATGTAGGAAGGTATGACCCTGCAAAAAAATCTGTAAATGAAAGAAAAATAAATTTTGTAGAAATTTACGGTGAGTATAATCAGTCTCAAGCATCAAACCAAGCGCATAGATGTTTAGATTGTGGAAATCCATATTGTGAGTGGAAATGCCCTGTTCATAATTACATTCCTGATTGGTTAAAATTAGTTAATGAAGGAAATATTATTGAAGCAGCAGATTTATGTCACTCAACAAATAGCCTTCCAGAAGTATGTGGAAGAGTATGTCCACAAGATCGATTATGTGAAGGTGCTTGCACATTAAATGATGGTTTTGGTGCTGTAACAATTGGCTCAATAGAAAAATATATCACTGAGAAAGCTTTTGATATGGGCTGGAAACCAGATTTATCTCACAGAAAATGGACAGATAAGAAAGTTGCTGTTATTGGTTCTGGGCCTGCAGGTATAGCTTGTGCAGATGTATTAACTAGATCTGGTATTAAGAGTTACGTATATGATAAGAATGAAGAAATTGGTGGATTACTAACATTTGGTATACCTGAATTTAAATTAGAAAAATCTGTAATAAAAAGAAGAAGAAAAATACTTGAAGGTATGGGAATAAAATTTCATCTAGGAAAAGAAATTGGAAAAGATATTCCATTTAATCAAATATACGAAAAACATGATGCTGTTTTTCTTGCTATGGGAACCTATACGTCTCTTGAGGGAGGGTTTAGTGGTGAAAAATTACCTGGTGTTTATAAAGCTTTAGACTATTTAATATCAAATACAAAAAAACTACTTAATATTAGTAAAAATAAAGAAGAATATATCAATTTTAAAGGTAAAAAAGTAATTGTTTTGGGCGGAGGTGATACTGCGATGGATTGCAATAGAACAGCCATAAGACAAGGCGCTGAATCTGTTACATGTTTATATAGAAGGGATGAGAAAAATATGCCTGGTTCAAGAAGAGAAGTTAAAAATGCAAAAGAAGAAGGTGTGGTATTTGATTTTAATATTCAGCCAATTGATATTGTTGGAAATAAAAAAGTAGAAGGAGTTAAGGTTGTGAAAACTGATTTAGGAGAAGAGGATCAAAATGGCAGAAAAGTTCCAATACCTATTCCTGGGTCAGAGAGAATATATGATGCAGATATTGTAATTATTGCTTTTGGTTTTAGGGCTAGTCCAGCCTCATGGTTTGATAAATTTAATATTGATACTAAAAAGAATGGGCTAGTTATTGCAAAGGAAGATCAAGAATATAAGTTTCAAACCTCTAATAAAAAAATATTTTCTGGAGGAGATATGGTTAGGGGTTCTGATTTAGTAGTCACTGCGATTTGGGAAGGAAGAGAAGCAGGGAAAAGTATTATAGAATACGTTTCATGAATGATCATGAATCATTAATATTAAGAGCTCTTAAACGAGAAAGTCTATCAACACCGCCAATTTGGTATATGAGACAGGCTGGTAGGTATATGCAAGAATATAGGAATATTAGAAAGAAATTTAAAAATTTCTTAGACATGTGCAAAAACTCTGACGTTTGTTGTGAATTAGCACTTCAACCATTAAATGCTTTTAATCTTGATGCTGCAATATTATTTTCTGATATTTTAACAATACCAGATGCCATGGGTATGGAGGTAAGGTTTGAAGAAAATAAAGGTCCGGTTTTTAAAAACCCAATTAAATCTGCAAGTGATGTAAATAAGATAAGGGCCTTTAATCCAGATGAATTATCTTATGTGTATCAAGCAGTTACAAACATCAAGAATGCTATCCCAAAAAATATTCCATTAATTGGTTTCTGTGGAAGCCCATGGACATTAGCAGCATACTCCATTGAAGGTAAATCTTCTAAAGAGTTTAATAAAACTATGAACTTCATTAAGAATAATAAAGATGAAACTCATTTCTTTTTATCAAGATTAACAGATGCCTGTTTTTTATATTTAAGGAAGCAGGTCCAAGCAGGAGCAGATATTATTCAAATTTTTGACTCTTGGGCTAATCTCTTAAATAAAGAAGATCTTGAGATATTTTCCATCAATTATATAAAATCCCTAGTATTTGCTTTAAAACAAGATCCTATAACATCTAATATTCCAATTATTCTTTTTTCTAGAAATCCGAAATGCGATGATAATACTCTTATTGAAACTTCTGCAGATTGCATTAGTTTGTACTGGTCAATGGAAAACTTTGATCTTAATCTTGCAAAAGGCAAAATAGCAATTCAAGGCAATTTAAATCCAAAAATATTATTAGAATCAAAAGAAATCATCAAAAAAGAATCATATAAATTACTTGATAAATTTAAGAATTTTCCAGGTTATATTTTTAACCTTGGTCATGGTATAACTCCTGATATTGATCCAGATAAAGTTAAATATCTTACTGATATAGTAAGGGAATATTAATCCCACATTCTTATTAAACCTTCTTGAGTACACGATGCTATTAAATCACCATTTCTTGAAAAAATAGATCCTCTTGAAAAGCCTCTTGAGTTTCTTGTTATAGGACTTTCTATAGTATATAAAAACCATCCATCTAGATTTAATTTTCGATGAAACCACATTGCATGATCTAAACTTGCATTTTGTAGATTCTTAGTTAAAAAACTAACTCCGACAGAGTTATTTGCAGCAGCCAATAATCCCATATCAGAAATATATAATAAAAAAGCTTGTTGAATAACCTCATCTTTTGGTAATTTTTCTTCAGTTCTAATCCAAGTATTTTTATAAGGTGGCATTCTTTCAGGTTTAAAATAATTTTGTTTTTCAACAGGCCTCATCTCAATCTCTCTTTGCTTGATAAACATAGGCATATCTTTTATATCCATATTTAGTTCTTTTAATATCTCTTTTCTTAACTCAATTTCACTCTTAAGACTTTCAGGCTCAGGAACATTAGGCATTTCTATCTGATGCTCTAATCCATTTTCTCTCTTTTGGAATGAAATAGAAGAATTGAATATTGCTTCGCCATCCTGGATAGCCTTAACAGTTCTTGTGGTAAAACTTTTACCATCTCTAATCCTATCAACAGTAAAAGTTATAGCTTTATCTAAATCCCCTGGTCTTAAAAAATATGAGTGAAATGAATGAGCAAAATGCTTAACATTAACTGTTTTATATGCAGCTATAAGGGTTTGTGCCATAACTTGACCACCAAATATTCTTTTATATCCAACATTTTTTCCAGTCCAACTAAAAATGTCCCTATCAACTTTTTCTAAATTGAATAATTCAAGTGATCTGCTTAATTGTGATTTTTTGTTAGTCATTTCAAGTAGCGCTTAATCCACCATCTACCAACAATTCTGTTCCAGTAATAAAAGATGATTCATCAGAAGCTAAAAAAACTGCTGCATTTGCTATATCTATTGGTTCTGCAAGCTTTCTGATGGGAATTTGTTGAATAAGTTTATTTTCAATATCCCGCTCAGGAGCTGCATCAATCATGCTTTGAACCATAGAAGTTCTTGTAAAAACTGGATGAATAGAATTACATCTAACAAGATTTGTAGTTTTTGCACAATGCAAAGCAACGGATTTAGAAAGATGTCTAACTCCAGCTTTTGAAGAGTTATATGCTGCAGTATTATGAGATGCAACTATGCCTGACATAGATGAAATATTTATAATTGATCCATTCCCAGAATCTCTCATTAAAGGTAATGAGTATTTGCAACCTAAAAAAACTGAGTCTAAATTTACTTTATGTACTAAATTCCATGCTTCTAAATCTGTGGACTCAATATCACCACCTCCTCCAATACCAGCATTATTAACAAGAATATTTAAAGCGCCAACACCATTGGTTATTTTTTTTATAGATTCTTGCCACTGTTTTTCTTTTGTTACATCTAATAACATTTGAGAGCATGACAACTCTTCTGCTGTTTCAATTAATGCACTTTCATTGATATCAGCAATAATTACATTTGCGGATTCAGCAAGCATTAACCTTGCCATCTCTTTACCAAGTCCTTGAGCCCCACCAGTAATAAGTGCAACTTTATCTTTTAATCTTTCTGACATAAATTTAATTTATAATTGAAAACAATATCTTACATTGTTTATAAAAAAACTAGAACTTTATAGCATCAAAAGGTAGGATATCCAGTCCAAAAACAAAGTTTTTAATTATGACTATAAATAAAACAATAGAGCTGCCTAGAAAACCTGATAATAAAGTTGATGCTGCAAAAGTATTTGATATAGATACTAAATTATCCATAAAGGCATTTAAAAATAAAACCGACTGGGTTCCTGAAATTGATAGTTCTTATGTTTTTGATAAAGATACTACTTTATCTATTCTTGCTGGCTTTGAGCATAATAGGAGAGTTATGATTCAAGGATTTCATGGCACAGGAAAATCAACTCATATTGAACAAATTGCTGCTAGACTAAATTGGCCTTGTGTAAGAATAAATCTTGATAGCCATATAAGTAGAATAGATCTTCTAGGTAAAGATGCAATTAAGTTAAATGGTGGAAAACAAATAACTGAATTCCAAGAAGGTCTACTTCCATGGTCAATACAAAATCCTGTTGCTTTAGTATTTGATGAGTATGATGCTGGGCGTCCAGATGTAATGTTTGTTATTCAAAGAATACTTGAAGTTGAAGGTAAGTTAACTTTATTAGATCAGAATAAAATCCTTACTCCACATCCTTCTTTTAGGCTATTTGCTACTACCAACACAGTTGGATTGGGAGATATGACAGGACTTTATCATGGAACACAACAAATTAATCAAGGTCAAATGGATAGATGGCATGTGTTAGCAACTTTAAATTATCTAAGTCCTAACCAAGAATTAAAAGTTGTTAATTCAAAATTAGGAAGTCTAAAGGGAGCAAAGAATCAGGAAAATATTAAAAATATGATTAAATTAGCAAATCTGACTAGGGCTGGTTTTGCTAATGGTGACATTTCAACTTTAATGTCACCAAGGACGGTCATATCCTGGGGTCAAAATTATAAAATTTTTAAAGATCTTGTAACTTCATTTAAATTAACTTTCTTAAATAAATGTGATGATATTGAAAAATCAATAATAGCTGAGTATTTTCAGCGATGCTTCAATATCGAAATTGATGAAGTAAAATCAGGCAGCTAATAATTAATGGGTTGGACAAAAAATAGAGAGCGACTTCATGAAGCAGCAGTTTCAACAGTTAAAGCTATTTCAAAAAATAATAAAATAACATCCAATAGTGGATTATCTCAGAGACCTCCATCTGGTAATCACATAGTAATACCATCTGCACCTAGATCTAACAAAGAGATAAATCAGTGGAGAGGCGAATCAGATTTTCAAGCTTTTTGGCATCTATTTCATTCAAAAACAAAGGAGCTCCCATTAACTCTTCCAGCCAGAATGATCTTTAATGAATTAGAAATATCTCGAGTAGAGTTACTTGGCAGCTCAGAGTACTTGGGTTCAAAAGAGAATTTATCTAGTTTCACTGATAGTAAAAGTTCAAGCTTTGATGATGAAAAATCACTTAATTTTATATCTTATGGTGCAAATTTATGGTTGAAAAATGCTGCTAATTTTGAATTAAGTGAAAGATCAAAAAATATTCTAAATAAATTTAATGAGAAATATAAATTAAATGAATCATTTATTCCAATTAAAGAAGAGCTTTTAAAGAGCCTTAAAAATCAACAAAAATTTGAAAAAGCATCTATTAAATTTTTAAAAAAATTGAAATTGGTTAAAAATATATCTGATGATCAAGAAGATGATTATGATATTGATGAAGCCCCAGGTACAAACGATGAACTAGATGATCAAAATTTAGACTTAGATTCAAATTTTGATGAGGAACAAAGATCGGATATTAAAGATTTTAATAGTGAAATTGATACAGATATTCAAGATGCCATAGATAAAACTGATGACACATCAATAGATGAAGAAATAGAGGCTTTAACATATCCAAATAATCAATTTAATACTCAACTCAAAAAAGATTATTCAATATATTCAACAAATTTTGATGAAATAGTTGAAGCAAAAGATTTGGTTACTGCTGATGAATCTCTAAGGCTTAGAAATCAATTGGATAATTTAATCAAGCCTCACTTATCAACTATTGGCAAGCTTGCAAATAGACTTCAAAGATTGCTATTAGCAAAACAACATACCAGCTGGAATTTTAATTTAGATGAGGGAATATTAGATAATGCGAGACTTCATAGGGTTATCACAAACCCTGGATATCCTTTAAGTTTTAAACAAGAAACAGAAAATAATTTTAAAGATACTGTAGTGACCCTGTTAATTGATAATTCTGGTTCGATGCGAGGAAGATCTATTAGTTTAGCTGCTATTTGTGCAGATTTAATTGGGAGTACCTTAGAAAGGTGTCAAGTTAAAACTGAGATACTTGGGTTTACAACCAAAAACTGGAAAGGTGGAGATTCTAAGAAATTATGGCTAATAAATGGAAGTCGCCCTAATCCAGGTAGATTGAATGATATAAGACATATAATATATAAAAGTGCTGATAATAGTTGGAGAAGGTCAAGAAAATACTTTGGTGCAATGCTTAGAGAAGGTTTATTAAAAGAAAACGTTGATGGTGAAGCTCTTGCTTGGTCTCATGATAGACTGGCTAAAAGACCAGAAGAAAGAAAGATCTTAATTGTAATATCTGATGGAGCTCCAGTAGATGACAGTACTTTATCTTCTAATAGAGAAGATTTTTTAGATAATCATTTAAAAGAAATAATTTCTAAAATAGAAAATGAAAGCCCTATTGAGCTTCAGGCAATAGGAATAGGCCATGATGTAACGAAATACTATAAAAATGCACTTACCATTAATAGAGCTGAAGAACTTGGTGAAGTTTTATTAGATGAGTTAACAAAACTTTTCAATGATTAACAATTATTATAAAATAATCAAAGTTTATAGCTTAAACATTTATTAAATTAAAAGAGTAAAATATTATGAAAATTCATAAGCAAGACGGTCCGCCAGAGGATTTATTATATTTTGATGAGGATATCAATCTTACCCAAAAGCAAGTAGAAGATGTTGTAGAAATTTTTAAGACGCCACTTACAGGGGCATATAACTGGGATTATACAGTTGCTGATGACAGAATAAAAAAACTTTATGAGCTTGGAAAAGAATTAAATTGGAATGGTTCTATAGACTTAAATTGGGATTATACTCATCCTGCGGATGAAAGAATCATTGAGCCAGAAGAAGAGCTGCCACATGAAATGCTTGAAGCATACCAAGATCTTTCTGAAGAAGAGAAAATACTTTTTGATCGTCATAATACTGCCGAACTTATGAGCCAATTTCTTCATGGAGAACAAGGCGCCCTTTTAGTAGCTTCTCAGCTAGCAAGTTGTGCACCGACATATAATGCAAAGCTTTATGCTGCTTCACAAACTTTTGATGAAGCTAGACATGTAGAGGTTTTCAATAAATATCTTCAAGATAAAGTAGGTATGCATTATCCAATTAATCCTTCACTAAAATTATTACTAGATAAAATATTAACTGATGAGAGATGGGATCTTAAATTTATTGGTATGCAAATTATTATTGAAGGGCTAGCACTTGCAGCTTTTCAAATGCTGAAGGCGATTACAAAAGACCCTTTATTAAAACAGTTACTACACTACGTTGTTCGTGACGAAGCAAGACATGTAACCTTTGGGATAAATTACTTAGAAGATTATTTAAAGACTCTTTCACCTGAGGAAATAAATGAAAGAGCTGAATTTGCATATGAGGCTTGCGTGATATCAAGAGATAGATTAATAAATACAAAAGCTGAGCAAAGATTCTTAAAAATGAGTGAAGAAGAAGCAAGAGAATTTCAGTTAAATACTGGAACTTTTGAAATGTTTAGAAACTTCTTATTTACAAGAGTAATGCCAAATCTAAAAAGAATCGGTTTATTAACTGATGAAGTGAGACCAAAATTTGAAGCATTGGGACTTCTTGAGTATGAAAATGCTCCTGATGATTTCGAGTGTGATTGGGCAGAAATGAAAAAGCCACTAGAAAAATTTGGACAAATTCCAGAAGTTATCTAACCTTTTAAATATATTTTTAATCAAGCTATCTATAAAATATTAATTTTGGAGTAATTTAAATGTCTAAACATTCTGCAATAAATAGATTTGGAAGATCTGGAAATCCTGCATTTTCAAAAGGATTTGGAATAAATCAAAGTGTCACTGGAGAAGTTATGACTCTTGATGGCACCGTAAATAAAACTGGTATTCTTTTAACATTATGTATTGGAGGAGCTTATTTTGGTTGGAATGCTCCAGGGCTTGTTTTGCCTTCATTAATCATTGGGCTTGTTTTAGCATTATTCACAATATTTAGACCAAAAAACTCTCCTTATACTGCACCTGCATATGCAACTATCGAGGGAGTTGCTCTTGGAGGGATAACTATGATTTTTGAGGCTCAATATCCAGGAATAGGTATTCAAGCTATTGGATTAACTTTTGGAATACTTGCATCACTTTTATTTTGTTATAAAAGTGGAATAATTAAACCAACTGAAAATTTTAGACTTATGATATTTGCAGGAACAATGGGGATATTTGTTCTATATTTAGTAAGTTTTATTATGAGTTTTTTTGGAAATAGTATTGGGTTTATTCACTCAAATGGTCTTTTTGGTATTGGGTTTTCTTTATTTGTAGTTGCAATTGCTTCACTGAATCTTGTTCTTGATTTTGACTTTATTGAAGAAGGTGCTGAAAAAGGAATGCCAAAATATCTTGAATGGTATGGTGCTTTTAGTTTGATGGTCACCTTAGTATGGTTGTATTTAGAAATATTGAGACTTCTAGCAAAAATTAGAAGCAGGTAATCCTTTTGAATTCAATCGCATTTATAATTTTAGCATTAACTTCTTTATATGTTTTTTTTAAATTAGGAAAAGTTAAAGCTTCTGGCAAGCAACTTAATAGAGATAATAGAATTAATAGGTTTAGAAATAAAGAACAGGGAAATATTATTGAAGGAGAATCTCAAGAAGTAAAAGATGATGAAGAATAAGATTTTAAATATTATAAGTTTGACCATATATAGTTTTATTTTTTCCATCCAAATAATTGAATCTCAAGGTATTGTTCCAGAGCCGCCAATTATTCAACCCGGAGCGCCTGGTGAGCCTTCTAAGATACTTGATGCAAGAGCTGCAACAGATATTGCTGATACATCATATATAAAGGCTGATGTTAAATTTCTTCAAGGAATGATAGTGCATCATGAACAGGCAATTGTCATGTCAAAGATGGCAAATGAAAGGACAAATAATAAAACAATTATAGATCTAGCTGGAAGAATTGATGTATCCCAAAAAGATGAAATAGATTTTATGGCGAGTTGGCTTAAGGAACGAGGAGAATATATATCTAATATGTCACATGATCATCATATGCATCTGGATATGGTAGGAATGGCTTCTCCAAAACAATTGAATGACTTAGAAAATTCAAAGAGTACTGACTTTGATAGATTATTTTTACAATTAATGATTGCGCATCATGATGGTGCTTTAGATATGGTTGAAGAATTAGAAAAATATCCAGGTTCTGCATATGATCCAATACTAAACGAATTTGTTTCTGATTTAATAAATGATCAAGGAGTTGAAATTGAAAGAATGAATACCATTGCTGTTGGGCTTTCAGATGACCCTAGGTCAGGATTGACAGCAGGTCTATTTATTGCTGATGAAGCAATATTAAATATGGAGCTAATTGCCTCTCTTAGAAAACCAACTGGTTTTTTTGATCCAAGCAATCCTGAAGAAAAAGGATCTGAAGATCTGTCTGAAGATAATGAAAATAAAACAACTGCAGAAGTTTCTAGATCACTTCGATCGCCAATGTTAAGTTTTGCAAATACTGATATGGCATTTAGAGATAATATTTTGGTTGCTGGTAGTTATCATGGTTTTAATATTTATGAAATTAATGACAATGGAGTTCCAGACCTAGTATCTTCAGTGGTATGTCCTGGAGGTCAAGGTGATGTTTCTATCGTTGGAGACTTGCTCATCATGTCTGTTGAAGAAATAAGAAGTAGAGTTGATTGTGGTCTTGATGGTGTTGGAAGAGATGCAAGTCCAGATAGGTTTAGAGGTATTAGGATTTTTGATATATCAAATCTAAGTCAGCCAAAACAAGTTGGTGCAGTTCAAACCTGCAGAGGTTCTCATACCCATTCAGTTGTAGCAGGCCCAACCAAAAATGGAAAAATCATAGTCTATAACTCTGGTACTGGAGGGGTAAGAGATGAAGAAGAAATGGAGGAATGTATTGGAAATGTTCCTGGAGATGAAAGAACAGCACTCTTTAGAATAGATGTTATTGAAATTCCAATATCAAATCCTGAACAATCAAAGATAGTTTCTAGTCCAGCAGTTTTTGCTGATCCAGAAACAGGAACAATTGCAGGACTTTGGGGTGGTGGAGATCATGGTGATGATACTCAAGATACTAAAAGAACTGACCAATGTCATGATATTACTGTTTTCCCTTCAACTAATATTGCTGCAGGTGCGTGCTCTGGTAATGGCATCTTATTTGATATAACTGACCCTTATAATCCTAAAAGATTAGATGTGGTAACTGATATAGGGTTTGCCTATTGGCATTCAGCAACATTTAATAATGATGGCACTAAAGTAATATTTACAGATGAATGGGGTGGCGGTGGAAGAGCTAGATGCAGAGCATGGGATCCTCTTGATTGGGGAGCAGATGCTATTTACGATATTGTTGATAATAAACTAGAATTTAGAAGCCATTATAAAATGCCGGCCCCTCAATTAGAAACAGAAAATTGTGTTGCACATAATGGTTCTATAATTCCAGTACCTAATCGCGATATTTTTGTCCAAGCTTGGTACCAAGGCGGTGTATCAATAGTTGATTTTACTGATTCATCTAATCCTTTTGAAATAGCATACTTTGATAGAGGCCCTATCTTAAAAGATATTCTAATTACAGGCGGTTATTGGTCTACATATTATTATGAAGGTTATATTTATGGAACTGAAATTACTCGAGGTTTAGATGTATTTAAACTAGTTCCAAGTGAATATCTCAATCAAGATGAAATTGATGCTGCTTCCAAAGCTTATCCATTAATAGGATCAAAAAGACTATTTAACCCTCAGCAGCAAATACCTATGGCATGGCCAGAAAGTGCATCAGAATAATAATTAAAGATAAATATATAAAATGGAAGTTGCTTTCGATTTTGGGATAACTAACACTGATATTGTTGTTATTAATGAAAATAAAAAAGTATTTTATTCTTTAAAGTCTGAAGAGGTTAATGATAGTTTTCTAGAAAAGATTTTCACTAAAATTAACTTAGATCAGAGAAAAGTAAAAAAAATTGCTGTTACTGGAGGCAAATCTAATAATTTAAAAAATTCATATAATAATATTGCAATTACTAAAGTAAATGAAGTTGACTCAATTGGATTAGGAGCAAAAGATTTATATGATATTGATGATGAAAAATTTCTTACAATAAGTGCTGGTACTGGGATAGGTTGTATTTTTTATGATGGAGAAAATTTTCATTATCTTGGGGGTATAGCTATAGGTGGAGGAACCCTGGAGGGTCTTTCAAACCAATTATTAAAAACTACTGATTTTAAAAACATAGAAGAATTATCAAAAAAAGGTGATAGAAAAAATATAGATTCTCTTATAGGTGAAGTGGTTAATAATATAGGATCTTTAGATGCCAATATTACTGCTTCAAATTTCATTAAACTAAAAAAAAATAAAGACCATAATTCAGAAGATATTGCTGCATCTATTAGTAATATGGTTGGTGAAGTTATCGGAACAATTTCATATTTAAATGCTATGTTAGCTGGGGTGGATAAAGTATATTTTCTAGGAAGACTTTCATTATCAGAGCCTATAAAAGAAGCTATTGATAAAAGATTAAAATTAGCAAATATCAATGGTCTATATAAAGAAAACAGAGAATATGGTAATGTACTTGGTGCATTAAACTATATGCAAACAAAATAATTAAATTTTTTATATAATTCTAAAACATGGAAGTAGTTACAGATAAATCGGTCATCATCACTCTGGCCATACCAGTATTTTTTTTACTAATAATAATTGAGTATATTTATGGTAAATATGTTGGTAAAAATACTTATCGACTAAATGATACTGTTACAAGCATAACAATAGGAATGATTAGCAGATTCCCAACCATGTTAAATCTTGGAGTACAAAGCGTAATATTTGTATATATAAGCTCTTATCTCAATCTTGAAATACTGTCTGTAAAAAATCCTTTTACTTGGATAATGGCATTTCTTTTATATGATTTATCCTATTATTGGATGCATAGAATGCATCATGAAATAAAAATATTATGGGCAACTCATAGTGTTCATCATCATGGTGAAGATTATAATCTCGCTACTGCATTAAGGCAGACAAGCACCGGATGGCTATGGAAATGGATTTTCTATATGCCAATGATAATGCTTGGAGTTCCTGTAGAAGTCTTTATAGCAGTAGCTGGTGTAAATCTAGTCTATCAATTTTGGGTTCATACAGAACATATTGGTCATTTAGGTTTTTTAGAAAAAATATTTATAACTCCAATGAATCATAGAATTCATCATGCTAAAAATAAAGAATATATTGATGCTAATTATGGAGGGGTGTTTATTATTTGGGATAGGATGTTTGGCACATATACCCCTCAAAGATCTGACTTGCAGCCAGTATATGGAACAGCAACTCCTTTAAATAGCTGGAATCCTATGTGGGCAAATTTCCAAGTATTTTCAATCATGATTAAAGATACAATTAAAACAAAATTATGGAAAGACAAAATAAAAGTATGGTTTTCTGAAACATATTGGAGACCTAAAGATTGTATAGAAGAAAAAGATCCAAATAATTTTTATAAAAAGTTCAATCCTGAGATCACATTTGATATTAGATTGTTTAGTTTCATCCAAATGCTTTTAACAATTATTGTTTCAGGTGCGGTACTGACGTTTGTTTCAGCACATCAATATTATGAAATTGCGATCTTTGGTCTCACGATAATAATTATCTCAACGTTGACTGCATATTTAATGCAAGCAAAAAAATTAGCCTATAGATTAATAATGTTTTTTTCTTTTTTTACTATTTTTGGAATATATTATTTTGAATTTCTTAGCTTAGAACTAATCTCAACAAAATTACTTTTGGCGCAATTATATCTAAATATACTTGCAGTGATTGCTATATATTCTATGCAATCACTACAGAATATTAAAATATTAGAAACTAAATAAATTACTAAATATCAAATCTATCAGCATTCATCACTTTATTCCAAGCAATAATAAAGTCGTTAGTAAACTTCTCACTAGAATCATCTTCAGCATAAACCTCTACAATTGCTCTTAATTGAGAATTTGAGCCAAATACTAAATCTGATCTTGAGGCTGTCCTAACTTTTTCACCAGAATTTCTATCAAATGCTTCATAAGAATTCCCTGTTCCATTTGGTTTCCACTGAACAGACATATCTAGTAAAGTTTTAAAATAATCATTACTTAACTTATTAGAGTCCTCTGTAAACAAGCCATAACCATTTGAGCTTATTCCTAAAGATCTCATGCCACCAACAAGCACTGTCATTTCAGGAGCGGTGATTCCTAATAATTGTGCTTTATCTAACATAATTTCTTCAGGAGCAGTATTTACGCCTTTAGCATGAAAATTTCTAAATGCATCTGACTTTGGTTCTAAAACTTCAAATGATTCTATATCAGTTTGTTCTTGAGAAGCATCACCTCTTCCTGGTGTAAAAGGCACTTCAATTCCAGAAGCCATTTCAATACCAACATTTCCAGCTAAAACTATAATATCTGCTATTGAAGCTTCTGATTCATTTGAAATATTTTCATACACATCAAGAACCTTACTTAACTGAGAAGGATTATTTGCTTCCCAGTCTTTTTGAGGAGCTAGTCTAATTCTTGCACCATTCGCACCTCCACGCATATCAGAACCTCTAAAAGTTGATGCACTAGCCCAAGCTGTCTCAACCATTTCCTGTATTGATAATCCTGAATCAATAATCATTTTCTTTACTGCTTCAATGTCATATTTATAATTGCCAGATGGAACTGGGTCTTGCCAAATCAATTCTTCTTCAGGAACTTCAGGACCCATATATCTTGTTTTTGGACCCATATCTCTATGAAGAAGCTTAAACCAAGCCCTAGCAAAAGCATCTGCAAATTCATCAGGGTTTTCATGAAACCTTTTTGAAATTTCTTTATAGCTTGGATCTTCTCTTAAAGCCATATCTGCAGTAGTCATCATTGTTGGAACTTTTTTTGATGAATCTTCAGCATCTGGCGCCATATCTTCTTCTGTCTGACCAACAGCATGCCAAATATGAGCACCCGCTGGGCTTTTTGTTAATTCCCATTCATATTCAAGCAATAAATCAAAATACCCATTGTCCCATTTGGTTGGATTTGATGTCCAAGCACCTTCAATACCACTTGTTATTGTGTCGCTACCCATTCCAGATCCAAATGTGCTTGACCATCCAAAACCCATTTCCTCTAAAGGTGCTCCTTCTGGCTCAGATTGAACATTTTCTTCAGCACCTGCACCATGAGATTTACCAAATGTGTGGCCACCAGCAACTAAGGCAACAGTTTCCTCATCATTCATGGCCATTCTTCCAAATGTTTCTCTAATATCATGAGCACTTGCTAAAGGATCTGGATTGCCATCTGGGCCTTGAGGATTTACATATATAAGTCCCATTTGAACAGCTGCTAAAGGATTGTCTAATTCTCTTTCTCCTTGATATCTTTTATTTTCTAGCCATTCAGATTCCAAACCCCAATGAATATCTTCTTCAGGCCCCCATATATCTGGCCTTCCGCCGCTATATCCAAAAGTTGTTCCTCCCATAGATTCAATTGCAACATTTCCAGCAAGGATTAATAAATCAGCCCAACTAATTTTCTTGCCATATTTTTGCTTTATAGGCCACAATAACCTTCTTGCTTTGTCTAGGTTTCCATTATCAGGCCAACTATTTAATGGAGCAAAACGCTGGGCACCAGTACCTCCTCCGCCTCTTCCATCTGTATTTCTATAGGTACCTGCTGCATGCCAAGTCATTCTAATAAAGAAAGGTCCGTAATGACCATAATCTGCGGGCCACCATTCCTGCGATTCTGTCATTAAATCACTAAGATCTTTTTTTAATGCTTCATAGTCAATTTTTTCAAATTCTCTTCTATAATCAAAACCTTCATCCATTGGACTTGATTTACTATCATGCTGATGAAGTATGTTTAAATTTAATTGATTTGGCCACCAATCTTTATTTGATGTACCGCTTGAGCTATGTGTTGTCATCGCCCCATGCATTACAGGGCATTTTCCTTCGACTTTATCAGTCATATCTTATGGTCTCCTTAAAGTGTGCATTTAATAAGTTATATGTAAATATACTATTAAAAAAAATAAAAAAAAAGTACTTAAAGTATAAAAATGGTGGAGCTACGCGGGATCGAACCGCGGACCCCCTGCTTGCAAAGCAGGTGCTCTCCCAGCTGAGCTATAGCCCCACACTAGAAAGCGTTATTGTACTTTAATGAATAATTTTTTGTATATTTAATCGAAATTCTTTTTGTTGTTAATTGGTGAAAGTTTTTTTGAATTAAAGTTTGATGGATTTGGATTTTTACTGCTTCT
>MDSV01072891.1_pt1 | contig 23012 bp, 25 predicted proteins | sample 810851 | NCBI WGS metagenome assembly MDSV01 (sample SAMN05326640, study PRJNA326480) | marine metagenome | isolation source: seawater | place: Atlantic Ocean: North East | collected 2012 | reverse complement strand
ATATCGCAATAAGAACAAAATAAGAACATAAGTATTTTTTTCATCAAGTCAAACTAATATTTAATTGAAATTTATCTAAGACAAACAAGTTATTGAATTATTTACATTTACTTATCAACCTTAATCACAATTTATTATAATAAAAACGTGCGTTATTTTTTCTTTGAACTTAAATTAGCCATAAATTATGAGTAAAAAACACTATGACTAGCATAGCATTAGTTGACGATGAACAGTCGATTCTAACCTCAGTATCTCTTTCCCTTGAAAGTGAAGGTTTTGAGGTAGATACCTTTCTTAACGGTGTTGAAGCTTTAGAAGCACTAGAAACGAAATCTTATGATTTAGGATTATTTGATATTAAGATGCCAAAAATGGATGGAAATGAATTATTATCCAAAGTTAGATCAAGTAAAATAGAAAAATTAAAAGAACTTCCAATTATTTTTTTGACATCTAAAGATCAAGAGCAAGATGAGATAATTGGTTTAAGAATGGGTGCAGCTGACTATATTAAGAAACCTTTTTCTCAAAAGTTATTAAATGAGAGGGTTAGAACAGTTTTAAGAATTTATTCTAATAGAGTAAAATCAGAAGATGAAGTAATTAACAACAAAAAAAATTTTGTAAAAGGAGACCTAATACTTGATGAAGATAAGCAGCTTTGTTTTTGGAAAGATATTGAAATAGAATTAACAGTTGCTGAATTTAATTTAATTAAATCACTAGCTCACTATCCTGGAGTTGTAAAAGATCGCAATCAATTAATGGATGCTATGTACGGTGATTCAATTTATGTTGATGATAGAACAATTGATAGTCATATAAAAAGACTTAGAAAAAAATTCAAATCCTATGATGAATCCTTTGATCAAATAAGAACAAGGTATGGATCTGGTTATTCATGGCGTGATTAACAAAAGTTCTTTTTCCCTTTCAAATTATAGATTGTCTTTACAGCTTTTAGTCGTAAATCTTTTTATTGTTTTTTTTGGAACAATATTTTTAATATCTTTTAATTATTATTTAATTAATAATGATAAATTAATAGAAAAAAAAATTTCTCTTTCTACAAATGAGCTTAAAGAAATAACTTCTTTTTTAGAAAAAAATTCAATTATAAATGTACCTTTATACCAAACAAATTATAGATGTAGAGTAATTGATAAAGACGATAACTTATACAAAGAAATAAATTGTGCTAATGAAAACTTATATATTAATAATTTGCAACTCTCAGAACTGGAGTTGGAAAGATTTATAGTTGAGCAATATATATATAATAATTATTTTAAAAAAAATTTTAATATAAAAATATTTAATGATAATTGGATTGAAATAGCTGACTCAAGCGATCCGTTTTCTTCAATGGTTGTAAATGAAAGTGAGATTTTAGATAAAAAACCAAAGAAAAATAATATTTTTAATATGTATGAAGAGAAATATTATGCTCTTTTTAATTATCTATATAAGTATATTTTAAATAAAAAATATGTTGTCGTTTCATCAAAAAAAGCTCACGACATAAACATAGTATCTGAGACAATAAGAAAAAAAATTGGTATCCAAAAATTATATTTAGATAACGATAATGAGCTAATAAAAGTACTTTCCTCTCCATTAATTGTTGATAACAAGGTTTATGGTGTCGCCCTTTTGTCATACAAATTAATAACTGATAATGATGATCTTGCTCTAAATTCAATAAATCTTCTAAATTTTTTTATAATATTAATTATTATAATAATTATTTTATCATTTTTCTTTTTAAGAGGTCTTATTTTGCCACTTAACCAATTAACTAAAATAACAGTTTTAGAGAGAGAAAAAATTAGAAATACAAATAATATAAATTATCCAATAAGAGCTGATGAAATAGGTATTTTGGCTAAACAAATACAAATAATGTCAAATGACTTAAAATCTCAAATGGAACAGTTAGAAAAATTCACAACCGATGTTGCTCATGAATTGAAGAATCCACTTACTGCAATTAAATCGTCAAGTGAACTTTTATTAAAGAACTCAATAAGTGAGGAAAATAAATTAAAAATAATTAAGAATTTTAACAAAGAAGTTAATAGAATGAACCAATTAATTTCAGATATATCAAATTTTTCAAAAACAATGACAGAAATTGAAAAAGAAAAGTTTAAAATAATTGAGTTAAATAATTTCTTTATAAATTTAAAAAAAAATTATCTAGGTAATTCTAAAAATATAAACTTAGAAGTCAAAGTGAATGAACATAAATTAAAAGTTTTATTAAATGAAGATAAATTACTGCAAGTTATTATAAATTTAATTGAAAATAGTGTTTCTATAGCAAATGCAGGTACTAATATATTAATTAAAATGAGTAAGGTTGGCGGTAAATTTGCAGAAATAAAAATTTATGACCAGGGTCCAGGCATAAATTTTAGCGATAAAGATAAAATATTTAATCGCTTCTACACTGACAGAATGGAATTTAGAGAGGATCACTCAGGTTTAGGGTTATCAATATCAAGAGAAATAATTAAGTCTTTTAACGGTTCTATTAAATTAACAAAAAGTGACAATTTAGACTTTAGCGGTGCTTGTTTTATGATTAATTTACCTTTAAGAATATCGTAACTAATTTCAAATATAGGAATAAATAATGAGCGAAGATTTTAAAGTTAAGGATATAAGTTTAGCAGATTTTGGTGATAAGGAGATCGCCATAGCAGAAACTGAAATGCCAGGTTTAATGGCATTAAGAGAGGAATATAAGGACTCTAAACCACTTGAGGGAGCAAGAATAGTTGGATGTTTACATATGACCATTCAAACAGCGGTTTTAATAGAAACATTGGTATATTTAGGCGCAACTGTAAGGTGGAGTTCATGTAATATTTTTTCAACGCAAGATCATGCTGCGTCTGCAATTGCTGCTAAAGGTATTCCCGTATTTGCTTGGAAAGGTATGACCGAAGAAGAGTTTTGGTGGTGCATCGAAAAAACTTTAGAGGGTCCTGATGGTTGGAAGCCAAATATGATATTAGATGATGGTGGAGATGCTACAAAAATTATCCATGAAAAATATCCAAAGATGCTTGAAGATATTCTGGGATTATCAGAAGAAACTACCACTGGAGTTCATAGGCTTAAAGAAATGGAAAAAAAAGGATTGCTTAAAGTTCCGGCTATTAATGTAAATGACTCTGTTACTAAATCTAAATTTGATAATTTGTATGGATGCAAAGAGAGTCTTGTTGATGGAATTAGAAGAGGTACAGATGTTATGATGGCCGGAAAAGTTGCAGTTGTTGCTGGTTACGGAGATGTAGGCAAAGGATCTGCTGCAAGTTTAAGAGGAGCAGGAGCTAGAGTTTGTGTAACAGAAATTGACCCCATAAATGCTCTACAAGCAGCTATGGAGGGATATGAAGTTGTAACCATGGATGATGCTTGCGAATATGGTGATATATTTGTTACCGCAACAGGTAATTTAGATGTTATTACTCAAGATCATATGAGAAAAATGAGAGATAGAGCAATTGTATGTAATATTGGACATTTTGATAATGAAATTCAAACAGAGTCTCTCCAAAACTACAAATCAGATGAAATCAAACCTCAAGTAAGAGAGGTAGAATTTCCTGATGGTAAAAAAATTCTTTTACTATCTGAAGGAAGACTTGTAAATTTAGGTAATGCAACGGGTCATCCTAGTTTTGTAATGAGTGCATCATTTACAAATCAGGTGTTAGCTCAAATTGAACTTTGGAAAAATTCAAACAAATATGAGAATAAAGTTTATGTTTTACCTAAACATTTAGATGAAAAAGTAGCATCTCTTCATTTGAAAAAAGTTGGTGCCAAACTTACAGAATTGACAGACAAGCAAGCTGAATATATTGGTGTAAGCAAAGAAGGTCCATTTAAAGATAACACGTACAGGTATTAGGAGTTGGTATGAATAGATCATATTTATTTACAAGTGAATCAGTTTCTGAAGGTCATCCAGATAAAGTTTGTGATAGAATCTCAGATATGGTTGTCGATACATATTTATCATCAGGTGATCCACAAACTCGGGTAGCTTGTGAAACTCTTACCACAACAAACAAAGTAGTTTTAGCTGGTGAAGTTAGAGGTCCATCCATTCCAAAAGATCAAATTATATCTCAAGTAAGAGACTGTATTAAGGATATTGGTTATGAACAAGAGGGTTTTCACTGGAAAAATTGTGATATTGACTGTCTTCTTCATGAACAATCATCAGACATTGCAATGGGAGTTGATTCAGGTAACAATAAAGATGAAGGTGCTGGTGATCAAGGGATAATGTTTGGATTTGCTTGTAAGGATACTGATACACTAATGCCTGCTCCAATTCACTATTCTCATCAGATTTTACATAAAATGGCTGTAGCAAGAAAAGATGGTTCAGCAAATGGTTTAGAACCCGACTCTAAAAGCCAAGTAACAATGCTCTATGAGAATGGAAAACCAAACAGAGTGACTTCATTAGTTATATCTTCACAACATAAAGAGGGCTTGTCACCATCTGATGTTAAAGAAATAGTTAAACCATATATCTACGAATGTATTCCTAATGAACTATTAGAAGGCCTTAAGGATGAAGAATTTTATGTAAATCCAACTGGTAACTTTGTTATTGGCGGTCCTGATGGAGATTCAGGTTTAACAGGAAGAAAAATTATTGTTGATACATACGGCGGTGCCGCTCCTCATGGAGGTGGTGCGTTTTCGGGTAAGGATCCGTCAAAAGTTGATAGATCAGCAGCATATGCCGCAAGATATCTAGCAAAAAATGTTGTTGCAGCTGACCTTGCAGATCAATGCACTATTCAATTATCTTACGCAATAGGAGTTTCGAAACCTCTATCAGTTTATGTAAATACAAATGGTACGAATAAAGTTGATGAAGAAAAAATTGAAAAATTAGTTCAAGATTTATTTGACCTTAGTCCTAGAGGAATAAGAGAACATTTAAAACTTACAAATAATATTTATGTTCCTACTTCATCATATGGCCATTTTGGTAGAGAACCAACCGATAAAGGTCATTTTACTTGGGAAAAAACTGACTTAGTTGATGCTCTCAAAAATATTTCCTAAATAGATTTGCTTAATATAGCAAGTCAAACCTTAGATATCTCTAAAACAGAGTCTATTGCCTTAAAGTTATGCAAAGACCTTAGAGTTGGTGATGTATTGATGTTAAAAGGTGAATTGGGTGTTGGAAAGACTACTTTCGCAAGATTTATAATAAATAATTTATTCTCATTAAATAATATTTCACAACCAAAATCAATAAACAGTCCAACATATCCAATTATGCTTACTTATAAATTGAATTCATATGAAATTTATCATTATGACTTTTATAGAATAAAAAGTATAAAAGAATTAGAAGAGTTAGATTTCTTTGAAAATATTAAAAATTCTATTACAATAATAGAGTGGCCAGAACTATTAATTGAACTTCCTTTTAGGGAAAAATATTATCTCATAAACTTGCAATTACATTCAGAGACAAAACGAATTATAAGTCTTAAGTATATTAATTAAGAGTCATGAATTTTTTTTTTCAAAATTTAACTGAAATAAAAGGAGGCCTCTCTAAAAAAAAAGTTTTTAGAAAATTAGATAAAAAATTAAATAAAATAGTTATTGATTTTTCTCAAAATGAGGAAGAATTTGGGAAATTTTTTTATGTATACCAAATTTTAAAAAAAATTAATATTTCAATTCCAAAAATATATGAAGTTTATTGGAAAAAAAAAATTGTTGTAATGGAGGATTTTGGAAATAACACCTTTGAAAAAGAATTTAAAAATAAAGACCTGTATAATTTGCTAAAATTAGCTGTTGATAATTTAATAATAATTCAAAATTCAATAAACAAAGATAACTTAATAAATTTAGAAAAATATTCATTTAACCATTTAAAAAAAGAAATAACTGAATTTGTTGATTACTATATTCCATTTAGAAAAATATCTAATTTTCCTTTAGATGATTTCTATTATTCATGGGAAAGGGTTTATAATGAACAAAAATTTAATTTTGAAAGCTTTACTCACAATGATTTTGAATTCATCAATTTAATCTTTCTAGATAAAAAAAACTTACATTTTAAATGTGGTATTATAGATTTTCAAAGTGCAAAAATTGGATTTAAGGGTTGGGACCTATTTTCTATTCTTGAAAATCCTAGAAGTTATTTTACTAGAAAATATAATGAAGATTTAATAAGATATTTTTTTGAAAATGTTAATATTGAGTCAGATTTTATAGTATTTAGAAATCAATATTACTTATTAAATTTAGCAAGACAGACGAGACTTCTTGGAAGATGGGTAAAACTGTTTAATGAAGGCAAAAAAGATTATTTAAAATATCTTAATTCTACAAAAAAAAGGATCGTTGTAAATTTAGGTAATATTAAGGATAAAAAACTAAAGAAGATATATGAAAAGGTGCTATTAAATTAATGAACAAACTGCCTTTATTAATTTTGTGTGCAGGATTTGGTAGCCGTATGTTAAACTTAACAAAGGATACACCTAAACCCCTGCTAAAATTCCACAACAAAACCTTGCTGGGTAATACAATAGAATTCTTTAAAGATATTGGTTTTAGTGAATTTTTTATAAATACCCATTATTTACATGAAAAAATTCAAGCATACATAGATAATCAATATTCCAATTATCCGATAAATATAATTTATGAACCTACAATACTTGGTACAGGAGGAGCAATTAAAAATATATTTGCTCGTACAAATAGTAATAATATCTGTGTGGTCAATGCAGATGTATTTTGGCAGATAAATAATAAATTAGATATTTCTAATTTTTTAGAAGATTATAATGATATTAAGTATTGTAAAATCTTATTATCAAAGAAAAATAATTTTTTAGGATTAAAAAATACAACAGGTGATTTTATTATAGAAAATGAGAATGTTGTTAAGTGGAGCCAGGGTAAAGAAATTATTTTTTATACAGGTTTTCAAATTGTATCAAAAAACATTTTTAAAAATACTAATAAAATTTTTTCAATGAACAAAATTTGGGATAATCTAATTTCTGAAAAAAAACTAAGGGGCAGTTTGACTAAGTCAAAAATATTACATATTGGGGATAAAAATTCATATGATATGTTATAAATTTTTTTTTATCTTGCATAACTCTCTAAAATTCTTAATTAACATATATGAGTACTTTTAATACCAATGATGAAAGCTTTGATAGTGATATTTCCTCACAAAAAGTTCCAGTAATAGTAGATTTTGGTGCTGAATGGTGTGGTCCATGTAAGCAATTAGACCCAATTTTGGAGGAAATCGCCATAGAAAATGTTGATAAATTAAAAGTTTTTAAAATGAATATTGACGAGAATCCAATGACACCTCAAAAATTTGGAGTCAGAGGAATACCAACAATTATGCTTTTTAAAGAGGGTCAATTAATTGATACAAAAGTAGGTAGTCTTCCTAAATCTGCTCTTGAAACTTGGATAAAATCAAACTTATAAAAATTTATTTCTTATTTTACCTACTAAATATAATGATCCTGTTATTAGAAAAACTTTTTCTCTCGAATCTTTGATATATTTTAGAGCTTCTTTGAAATCTTTAATTTTAAGGCAATTTATTGACAGTGAAAAACAACAATCACATATTTCGTCTGTCAAAAATGCGTTTTTTTCATTTGGAATTTTTATTGCTAATAGATTTTCAATTTGATTTTTAATTACTTTTAAAAAAATATTTATTTTTTTGTTATTAAGCATTCCAAATAAAACAACTGGTTTTAATTTATTCACTTTTAAGTATTCATTCAATTTTTTTGCACCATCAATATTATGCGACCCATCTAAAATTATTTTTTTATTTTTATATTTTAATATCTCTAGTCTACCTGGCCAAGAGGTTTCTTTTATTGCCTTATTAATTGATTTAAAATTTAAATATAATTTTTTTTTAGATATAATTTCTGAAAAAGCCAGTGCTACTGATGCATTCTCTAACTGATGAAAACCATTTAATTTTGGTTTATTGAATATTTTTTTATTTTTTTTAAATTTAAATTCAAATTTATTATTATTAAAATTATATATTTTATAGTCTTTCCCATAAAAATATACATCTTTATTAATTGATAAGTTTTTTTTTATAAAATCTCTCACCTCTTTTTTTTGCTTACTAATCAAAACAAAATCAGTATTTTTAATTATCCCAAGTTTTTCTTTTGTAATTTTTTTTATCGTTTTTCCAAGAAATTCTTCATGATCATGACTAATTGGTGTTATTATACCGCATAGTTTATTATGAATAACGTTAGTTGCATCTAACCTTCCGCCTAAACCTGTTTCCAAAATTAAAAAGTCTGAATTAGATCTTTGATATAAAACAAACGCTGCTGCTGTAGTTATTTCAAAAAATGTAATGGGATTATCTTCATTGATCCTTTTTACAAATTTTAGAGTCCTATATAGTTTATTAGAACTCACATTTTTGTTATCAAGTACTATCCTTTCATTAAATTTTGTTAAATGTGGAGAAATATATGCATCACATGAATACCCATTTGATACAATGATATTCCTTATAAAACTTTGAATAGACCCTTTTCCATTAGTTCCTGCAATGTGTATAGTTTTAGGAAGATTTAAATGTGGATCTCCTAATTTTTTAAGTAATATATTCAATCTATCTAAAGATAGATCTATGTGTTTTGGATGAAGACTTACTAATTCATCCAATAACTGGTCAGTTTTAGATTTCACTTATTTATTAATATGTTTTAATACTTTGTATAAAGTTTCTTTAAGATCTTTTCTATGAGATACAATATCTACCATTCCATGATCTTTCAAATATTCAGCTTTTTGAAAATCAATTGGTAGTTCTTCTCTAATTGTATCTTGTATTACTCTTTTTCCAGCAAATCCTATTGTTGCGCCTTTTTCAGCGATAGTTATGTCTCCCAACATGGCAAAAGAAGCTGTCACGCCACCAGTTGTAGGCTCCGTTAAAATAACTATGTAAGGTATATTATTCTCATTCAACATTTCTATAGCCGCAATTGTTCTTGGCATTTGCATTAAACTTATTATACCCTCTTGCATTCTTGCTCCGCCAGAAGATGTTACTATAACATAAGGTAAGTTGTGCTCTATTGATAATTTTGTTCCTTTAACAATTGCTCCACCAACAGCTCGTCCCATTGAACCACCCATAAATTCAAAATTCATTAATCCCATTATAACTTCTAAATCATTAATTTTACCCTTAGTTAGAATAAAAGCATCTTGTCTATTTGTCTTGTTTCGATATTCCTTTAGTCTATCAACATATTTTTTTTTATCCCTAAAGTTAAGAGGATCATCGGTAATTTTATCAAGCTCTATTTCTTTGTGTTCTTCTTTTTCAAAAAATAGATTTAATCTATCCTCGGCTGACATTCTAAAGTGAAAATCACAATTCATACAAACTCTTAGGTTTTCGTTTAGATCTTTGTGGTGGATCATATTTCCGCAAGATATACAGTTGTTCCACAATTTATCTGGGACATTTCTTCTTTTTACTAAGGATGATAACTTAGGTTTTACAAAATTAGTTAACCAATTCATAACATCGTACCGTCTTTCAATTCTTTTGTAAATTTATCAATTTCAATTAACATTTTGTTTTTATCATTTAAATTTTCTTCAATAATTTTAATAATACTTGAACCTACTACTGAACCATCTGCAATTTTACATATATTTTTAACATCGTTTGAGCTTTTAATTCCAAAACCAGGTATAACAGGTAAATTTGTATGTTTTTTTATAAAATTTATTGAATTATTTATATCATCAATGTTTGCTGATTTTTGACCCGTTGTACCCATTACACTTACAAAGTACAAAAATCCACTTGCATTTTTAAGTATTAATTTAAGCCTATTTTCGTCAGTTGTTGGAGTTATCAATCTAATTAAATGAATATTATTTAGTTTTAATTCATTTAACAATTCATCATCTTCTTCTGGTTGAAGATCGACTATTATTAAGCCATCTACATTGTTTGAAACACATTCTTTAACAAATTGTTTTACCCCGTAATGTAATATGACATTGTAATATCCCATTAATACAACAGGGACACCTTTTTTAACTTCTTTAGCAATTGAAGCTAACTTAAAAATATCTTTTAAATCAATACCGCTATTTAATGCTCTATTACTTGATAACTGAATAGTTGGACCATCAGCCATAGGGTCAGAAAAAGGCATTCCAATTTCAATTATATCAATATTATTTTTGATAATAATTTTTATTATTTCAGAACTTATTTCTAAATTTGGATCACCTCCAGTTACAAATGTAACCAATTTTTTAGTTTTATCTTTAAATATTTGACTAATTAAATCACCCATTAGATCTTAATGTTTAACTCATCTGCAATTGTAAAAATATCTTTATCTCCTCTACCACACATATTCATAACAATTATTTTATCTTTACTATAATTTTTAGCAATTTTTTTTAATACAGCTAATGCATGAGATGGTTCTAGTGCAGGAATTATCCCTTCTAATTTACAACAATATTGAAAAGCCTCAAGAGCTTCCTTATCAGTGGCAGACATGTATTTAACTCTTTTTTCCTCAAATAAGAAAGAGTGCTCCGGACCAATTCCTGGATAATCTAATCCAGCGGATATCGAGTGTGCTTCTTGAATTTGACCATCATTTGATTGTAATAAATATGTTTTATTTCCATGTAATACTCCAGGTTTACCTCCTGTTAGACTAGCTGCATGTTTATGTGTATCTATTCCATGACCTGCAGCTTCAACAGCTATCATTTCAACATTTGTATCATCAATAAATTCATGAAATAAACCTAATGCATTTGAACCTCCGCCAATGCATGCCATTAACAAATCTGGTGATTTACCTTCTAATTTATTTAATTGATTTCTTACCTCTCTACCAATCACAGATTGAAAATCCCTAACCATTGTTGGATAAGGGTGAGGTCCAGCAGCTGTACCTATTATGTAAAATGTATCTTGAACATTAGTAACCCAATCCCTAAGAGCTTCATTCATAGCGTCTTTAAGTGATTTTGAACCTGTTGATACACTTTTAATTTCAGCACCCAACAATTTCATTCTAAATACGTTTGGTGATTGTCTCTCAATATCTTTCTCACCCATATAAACCACACATGGTAAACCAAATAAAGCACAAACGGTTGCAGTTGCGACGCCATGTTGGCCAGCACCAGTTTCGGCAATTATTCTTTTTTTACCCATTTTTTTTGCAAGAAGTATTTGACCCATACAATTATTAATTTTGTGAGCACCTGTATGATTTAATTCATCTCTTTTAAAATAAATTTTTGGTCCACCCAACTCATCAGTTATCCTTTGTGCTAAAAATAATGGACTTGGCCTACCAACATATGTTTCTAAATAATAATTAAATTCATTCTCAAAATCTTTATCATTTTTTATATTTTCATATTCCTTTTCAACTTCTAATATTAATGGCATTAATGTTTCAGATACATACCGACCACCAAATTTACCAAAATAACCTTTATCATCTGGATAACTTTTATAAGATTTTTTAAGCATTATTAAATTTTTCCATAAAATTATTTATAATCTGATTATCTTTAATGCCAAGTTTTTTTTCCAATCCAGACGATAAATCAATTCCAAATGGTTTAATTTCTGATTTAATTAAATGAATATTTTCTATTTTGATTCCCCCAGATAAAAACCAAGGCTTTTCAATACCTATGTTTTTAATTATCTCCCAATCGAAACTTTTAGCATTACCTCCTGGCAGTTCATTTTTTTGTGGTTTATAATCAAATAAAAAATAATCATTATTAGTGTAATTTTTAGATTTATCCAGATCCATTTTATTACCAACTGAAATTTTTTTTATTATCTTTACATTTAATTTTTTCAATTCTTTTATATAGCTGTTGTCTTCATCTCCATGTAGTTGAACAAAAACAAGATTTAATTCATTTATTAATTCTATTATTTCTTTTAATTCCTTATTTACAAATACCCCAACTCCATTGATGTTAAGATTTTTAGACAAAGTTTGTAGTTCTTTTGCAGTTATGAATGATATATTTCTTGGACTTTTTTCATAAAAAATCATGCCAAAAAAATTTACTCTGTTTTCCTCACAACATAAAAGAGTTTCTTTAGTTTTTATTCCGCAAATTTTAATAATCATTTAAGATAAAGATTTATTAATCTCTTCAAGTATTTTCAAAGGATCTTTTGATTGTGTTATAGGTCTACCAATCACAAGAAAATCAGCTCCTAGATTTATTGCCTCTAATGGACTAAGAATTCTTTTTTGATCATCTTTTATATTTTTTGACTTTTTTGGTCTTATACCGGGTGTAACTATTATAAAATTTTTACCCGTTTCTTTTCTGACATATTTAATTTCTTTTGGACTGCAAACAATACCATCAAGTCCAATTTTTTTAGCCTGCTTAACAAATTTTTTTACTAAATTCTCAATATTTTTCTCATTATAATATTTACGTGTTTGATTACTATCTAGACTGGTTAATATCGAAACTCCGAGTATTTTAGTTTTTCTTCTTTCAATTAAACTTGCCTTCATCATTTCATCACCACCAGATATATGGATTGTGGTTAATAATGGTTTTAGTTTTTCAATCGCTTTAATACCATTACAAACTGTATTAGGTATGTCATGTAATTTTAAATCAAAAAAAATTTTAGGACTTATCTTTCTAATTTCTTTATATCCTTTTAATCCATAATTAAGAAAAAATTCGTATCCAATCTTAAATGCATATACTTCTGATTTTAATTTGGTAACAATTTTTTTTATTTTTTTAAGATCATTGCTATCGAGTGCAACAATTACTTTTTTAGGACTCATCTATTTTTTTGGAATTTATTTGATTATGTAAACTTTTACCTATTTTAAAATGTAGTTTAAAAGATTTTTCCTTATAAATTTTTTCATTAGTTTTTGGATTTCTTACATATTTTTCTCTATTAATTTTTTTGCTTATTGTCCCAAATCCTCGTATTTCAATATTGTTGCCATCTTTTAGAGAGTTTGTTATTTTTTTAATAAAAATATCAAATAAGCTTTCTATATCTTCAACGCTAAAATTTTTATATTTTGATTGTAATTTTTCTAGTATGTCAGATTTAAGCATTAGTTCTATTTTTTTAGAACTGATCCTAATATATCTCCTAGTGAAGCGCCAGAGTCACTTGATCCATACTTAGATAAAGCTTCTTTTTCATCTTGAATTTCAAGTTCTTTAATAGACAGGTTCAAGTTTCTAGCTTTATTGTCTACAGAAACTATAAGAGAGTCTACATTTTCGCCAATAGCAAACCTTTCTGTTTTTTGCTCATTTTTGTCTTTTGATAAATGTATCTTTTTAATATTGCCGTATATTTTATTACTTGTATCAAGCTCGACTTTTAGACCTTTTTCTTGAACCTCTACTATTTTACCAGTAACTTTGGATTTTACAGGATGATTAATTAAAAATTCTTGAAGAGGATCATCGTTTAAATGTTTAATGCCTAAACTAATTCTTTCTTTCTCAACGTTAATATCTAAAATTTTTACCTTGACTTTATCACCTTTTTTATAAGCTTTAAGAATTGCTTCACACTCTTTTTCTTCCCAACTCAAATCTGAAACATGAACCATGCCATCTATTTCGTCTTGAACTTTAACAAATATTCCGAAGTCAACAATATTAACAACCTCTGTATCAAATGAGTCATTAATATTGTAATTATCTTTTAGTTTTGTCCATGGATTTTCCCTCATCTGCTTTAAGCTACAAATTAATCTTTTCTTTTCATCATCAATTTCTAAAACTTTGATTTCAATTTCTTCATTAATACTAACAATTTTTGATGGATGAGAAGGTTTTTTTAGCCAAGTAAGCTCACTTAATGAAATTAGTCCATCAAAGACTTCATTTATAATGATATTTACAAAGCTATCACTAATATTAATAACTTTTGCAGATATTTTGTCATTAACTTTAATTTTATCATTAACAGTATCCCATGGATTTTCAGAGAGTTGTTTAATACCAAGACTTAAACGAGACAACTCTTCATCAAATTTTAATACCTTAACTTTTAAACTTTGATTTAATTCAAGTACATCTGCTGGATTATTTATTTTAGTCCATGAAATATCAGTTACATGTACTAAACCATCAAGGCCACCTAAATCGATAAATGCTCCATAATCTGTTAGATTTTTGACTTTACCCTCAATGATAGACCCTTCTTCAATAGAGTCTAGAAGCTCTTTTCTTTGTTCTTTTAGCTCACTCTCTGTGATTGCTTTTCTTGAAACTACTATATTGCCCCTGTATTTATCCATTTTTAAAATTAGAAGCTCTAATGGTTTATTAAGAAGTTCTTTGGTATCTTTTACAATTTGCCTAGTATCTATTTGGCTGCCAGGTAAAAAAGCTGTAACGCCATCAAGATCAACACTCATACCACCTTTCACTCTATTAAAAGGTACTCCGGTAACTATTTTATTATTAGAAAAACTATCCTGTAACTCATGCCAAGCTTTTTGTTTTACAGCTTTTTCTCTGGAAAGCATTGTTTCACCATTAGGATTATCAACATTTTCAACATACACCTCTGTTTCATCTCCGATGTTAATTTCTGTTTTTTGACCAGGTCTTGAAAATTCATTCAAGGGAACACGACCTTCACTTTTTAGACCAACATCAATTGTAACTATATCATTTTCAATTGAAATCACCCTGCCAGAAATTATAGTTTTTTCTTTTATGTTTGTATTTTTAAATGAGCTGGAAATAAGTGCATCATACTCTGAGTTAGATAATTTAATATTTTCTTCTTTACCCATTGCTATATTTCTTTAATTAGTTTGTTGATTTGATTAATAGTATTTTCAAAAGATTTATTATTATTAATCATATGTGAACCATAGGGTTTAACAAGCGGTGAATATTTTCTCAGTTTATCTTTTTTATCTCGCAATTTAATTTCCTTCAAAATTTCGTGGTATATAGACTTTTCGCCGTTATCAATCAACTGTTTATATCTTCTTTTTGCTCTATTTTTTTCATTTACGTCTATATATAGTTTTAAATCTGCATTTTTAAAAACTACAGATCCAATATCCCTGCCATCAATTACAAAACCATTATTTTTCAAATTTTTTTTTACAAATTCTCTTTGAAAGTTGTTTACATGATTTCTTACAAACTTAAAAACAGCAATTTTTGAAGCTATTTTGCTGATTTGTTCTGATCTTAGTTTTTTGAATTTTCTATAAGAAAGCTTTGTATCGCTAATAATAAATTTATGAATATCTTTGATACTATCAATATTTATGTCTTTTTTTAGAATATTATAAGCAATTATTCTATAGAGTATTCCTGAGTCAAGGTGCTTTAAATTCCATCTTTTACTAATATATTCCGCTATTCTTCCTTTTCCTGAAGCTGCAGGACCATCAATAGTAATAATAATTTTTTTCAATTAATATTACCACCAACTTTGTTAAATTCTTCAATAAAATTAGGAAAACTCGTTTTTATACAATTAGCCTCATCAATCTTAATTTGCCCAATTTTAGAACCCATTACTGCAAATGCCATAGCAATTCTGTGATCGTAATTAGTTTGTATTGTATGATCTTTAATTGAATATGTTTTAGATGGATTAATAAATAAATCATCTCCTTCAATTTTACAGTCTACGCCACATCTTAATAAATTTTTTTTGATTAATTCAAGTCTATCACTTTCTTTGACTCTCAATTCTGAAAGTCCTCTAAATATGCAAGTAGAATTTGCAAAAGATGCTGCTACGGAGATAATAGGATACTCATCAATCATTAATTTAGCAAGATCCCCATCTAGTTCGCATCCATTTAGATCTGATCCAAAAACCTCCATATCACAGACTTGTTCATTATTACTTATTCTTTTATTTATATAAGATATATTTGCACCCATTTTTTCTAATGCAATTAAAATTCCATTTCTGGTTGGGTTTATATTTATATTTTTAAGAAGAACTTTAGAATTTTTGTGAATTAATGCTGCTACAATAAAAAATGCACTACTTGATAAATCGCACGGTACATCAATATTATTTGGTTTTAGTTCTTTTTTACCATTTATTTGAATAATTTTTTTATTATTTTCTTTATCAATATTTATGTCAGCATTAAATGATTTTAACATTATTTCAGTGTGATCTCTAGTTACATTATGTTCAATAATTTTTGTTGTACCACTTGTATTTAATGAAGCTAATAAAATTCCAGATTTTATTTGAGCAGATGGAATTTTAATGTCTATAGTTGAATTTTTTAAATTCTTACCTTTAATTTCTAATGGTAAACACCCATTTACTGTTGAAATAACAGCTTGCATTTGTGATAGTGGATCAGAAATTCTTTTCATTGGCCTAGATGAAAGTGATTTATCTCCAGTTATTTTTGAGTCAAAGCTCTGTGATGCTAATAGACCTGTTAACAATCTTGCACTTGTACCAGAATTTCCTAAATATATTTCTTTTGATGGTTTTTTTAATGAGTTTAAGCCTAAGCCGTGAACAATAACTTTATTATCACTTTCTTCTATTTTAACTCCCATTTCTCTAAATGCATTCATGGTGTGAATAACGTCATCTGATTTTAAAAGATTATTTATTTCACAAACCCCTTTAGATATTGATGGTATAATTATTGACCTATGAGATATTGATTTGTCACCTGGAATAATTGGGGTACCTGAAATAGTATCTTTAATTTTTTCACTTATCATTTTTTATAATTTAAATTCTGAGCCAAGATAAAACTTTTTAATTCTTTCGTCCTCTACAGCATTTTTTGGGTTTCCTTCAAAAAATATTGCTCCCTCATTAACTATATAAACCTTATCAACAATTTTTAATGTTTCTCTTACATTATGGTCTGTTATTAAAACTCCAATATTTTTTTCTTTAAGTTTTTTAATTATTAATTTTATCTCCTCAATTGAAACTGGATCTATTCCAGTTAATGGCTCATCTAATAATAAGTATTTAGGATTTGAAGCTAATGTTCTTGCAATTTCTAACCTTCTCCTTTCTCCTCCAGATAAAACTATAGATTTAGATTTACGAACATGATTAATGTCGAATTCATTAAGAAGATTTTGTAAAATAATTTCATGCTTTCCCTTGTCTTCTTCTGTAATTTCAATAATCGATAAGAGATTGTCTTCAACGTTCATCCCTCTAAATATTGAAGCTTCTTGAGGTAGATAACTAATACCCATTTTTCCTCTTGAATATACAGGTGCATTAGATATATCAATTTTATCAAGATATATAGATCCTCTATCAGGTTTTATTAAACCAACTATGACATAAAAGCTTGTTGTTTTCCCAGCACCATTAGGGCCAAGTAAGCCTACTATCTCACCTCTTTTTATAAAAATACTTATATCTCTAACGACTTCTTTGTTACCATATGTTTTTGATATTTTATCAATTATCAGGCCATCATCTAAAATTTTAAACTTACTCATCTTTATTAGAAATAATTACCTTAACCTTTTTTGTGTTGTTGGATTTAACTTTGTATGAATTAGTTTTAGTGTCAAGAGTGCCATAATCACCAGTAATTGTCTCTCCATCTCTTATAATTTTTACATTATCTAGTAATTCAATTAATGAAGTTTCTTTATTATATTTAACAGTATTTGCATACATTTCAGTATCTTCTGTTTTAATATAGCCTATCAATTTATCTTCCACATTTAGAATATTTATGTCTCTAACTCCATCAATAGTTGAAAAAATTCCATCAATATATTCTCCTTCAATATAAATATCATCAGATATCAGTTTAGAATTCTTACCAATTACAAAAAATTTACCGTTTAAATTGTTTACTTTTATTTCACCATCAGAATACATTTCAGTGTTTTCAGTTATTAGAACGGAATTATTGCCAATTATGTGGATTTTTTCATTTTCAATTTCTAAAATTAATTTTTCTCCCTTGCCGTCTATTAAATATTCAGGTGATTTTAATTCAACATTTCCAATAGCATCTATAATTTTTATATCATAGAGGTCTTTTTCAAAAAAAATCTCTACTTTATCTCCTGATAGTTTGAAAGTGTCTGAATTTATATGAACATTTTTTTTTAATAAGTAATATTTTTCGTTTTGAAAAACTTCGATACCATCATCAGTTGTTATTTCTGTTTCTCCAGCTTCTCTAGAAAAAGAGCTAAAACTTGTTAGAACAATAATTAAAAGAAAGATCAATCTCATTTTAAAATTAGCACAGCATTACCATTAAAATTTATTTTGTTACCATTATCATAAATATTAAATCCCTCTGAAGAAATTGTAGTATTTTTTGACTTAAATAGTGATTTATGTTTACTTTGAGCAGTTTGCTCTTCTCTATTAAATGTAACATTATCAGACTCAATGCTAAAATTATTTGATGTAAATTTAACATTTTTTTTTAGTAATATCTCTCCGTTTTTGATAAAATTACCTTCATCGGCTGTAACATATATTTTTTGTGATACACTGTTAATTGCAAATCTAGGTTTTGTTATATCTACGTTAGATATTTTTATTTCGTTACTTGTTAAGTTTTTATCAAAATTAAAATATAATTTAGAAACAAAAAAAATCGTAATTAAAAAAAATATTAAAATTGATATTACAAGCAAGTGTATTCTATTTATTGAAAGTAGAAAATTCAACTTAACTAGTTAACCTCAGTAAATCATGAATATGGACTATCCCAATTGGTTTTTTCTTTTCACAAATAAACAAACTTGTAATTTTTTTTCTATTCATAATATTTAAGGCCTCTCCAACAAGCAAATTTTTATCTGAAATTGTAGGGTTTTTCGTCATAACCTCACAGGCCTTCTTATCAAAAAACTTTGAGTTAAGTTTTCTTCTAAGATCTCCATCTGTAATAATCCCTATAATATTATTATTGTTATCTAAAACACCTAAGCAACCAAAACTCTTTTTAGTCATTTGTATAAGAGCCTTTGACATTTTTTCATTCTTTTTTACAATCGGTAAATTAGATTTAGTATGCATAATTTCACTTACATATTTTAAATCCTTTCCTAAATTTCCACCAGGGTGAATATTTTTAAAATTTATACTCTTAAAACCCTTTAGTTCTAATAATGCGATTGCCAAACAATCACCAATAATCATTGCCATAGAAGTTGATGTTGTAGGAGCTAAATTTAAAGGACAAGCTTCAATTGGTTTTTTATATAAAATTCCTATTGATGAATTTTTATATAATGTACTTTTAGAGTTACTACTTATACTGATCAAAGTGATATTAAATCTTTTTACAAATTGAATAATATTATTTAGTTCTGCAGTCTCTCCTGAATTTGAAATTGCTATAACACAATCATTTTTTTGAATACTACCAAGATCACCATGACTAGCCTCTGTTGCATGTATAAAATAAGATGGAGTTCCTGTAGAAGTAAGTGTAGCGGAAATTTTATTTCCAATGTGCGCACTTTTTCCAATACCTGTAACAATTACTCTTCCCTTAATCATGTGTATTGTTTCCACTGCCTTATAAAAATTATTATTGAACGTTGAGGAGAGAGTTTTGATACTTGCCAACTCCTTAGAAAATGCTTCTTTTGCACTTTTTAAAATTTTATTTTTCTTGTTCATTAATGTTTAAAAATATCTTGTTCAGCCCATCCACTTATATCTAAATCAGTCCTGTGTTCAATAAAATCAAAGCATGCTTTTGCTAGTTTGACTCTATTTTCTCTTAAAAGCATTTGATCAAGCTTATCCTTAATATTGTGAAGGTGTAAAACATCAGTTGCAGCATATTTCTGTTGCTCTTTTGTTAAATCTCCTCCCCAATCAGATGTTTGCTCTGTTTTTGAGATATTCTTATTAAGTAACTCACTGCATAAATCCTTGTATCCATGCTTGTCTGTATAGGTTCTCACTAATTTAGAAGCAATTTTTGTACAATAAATATTTTTTATGTTTATTTTAAAGTTATACTTAAACACAGCTACATCAAATCTTGCATAATGAAATATTTTCTGAATTTTATTGTTTTTTAATATTTTTATCAAATTTATTGGTTTTTGGCTTTTAAGATTGATTTTAATTAAATGACAAATTTGATCTCCATTAGAAATTTGTACCAGGCACAATTTATCTCTTTTTGGGTTTAATCCCATAGTTTCACTATCTATTGCAATGGTACTTTTTATTTTTATATTTGATGGGATATCGCCTTCATAAAGATTTATTTTCATTTTGATATTATTGCCTATTCTATGTATATCTTTATATTATATCATTTATTCTTTTAAAGGTCATGAAATCAATAGTAATTTTTGGAGGTGCTGGGTTTGTAGGTAAGCATTTGATAAGGAGATTAGCAAAAAATGGCTACAAGATAATTATACCTTATCAAAAATCAATTCAAGAAGCAAAGATTAGACTTTTAGGAATAACTGGTCAAATCATACCTTTTAGGTTTTCAACATTAGATGACAAAAGATTAAAAACAGTTCTATTGAACACTGATATATGTATTAATTTAAAGACAACATATGACCAAAAAAATGGAAATTTTAATGATACAATTTTCAAATTTAACCAAAAACTGCTTAAAATATTAAAAGAAAATAAAGAGTTAAGACAATTTATCTTTTTTTCTGGGTTGGGCGTTGATATTGATAAAAAATCTTCAAGAAGTATTGCCATATATAAATCAGAAAAAGAAGCTTTTAAAATAATTGAAAATGCATCAATTATAAGACCTGGTATAATAATTGGTGGCGAGGATTTATTTCTCAAAAGGCTACTTCCAATTTTTAGAATGTCTTTTTTTGTCCCATTGTTTGGCGACGGCTCAAAAAAATTTCAACCAGTATTTATTGATGACGTATCATTAGCAGTGCAGACAGTTATAAATAAAAACATAAAGGGTAAAAATATATATGAATTGGCAGGTCCAAGAGTTATCTCTTACAGATATTTTTATAATTATATTTCAAAATGCTTAGGTAAAACAAGGGTTTTGGTTCCATTTCCTTTCAGATTAATGAAATTTTTAGTAAGTATCTTAGAAAAAACACCCTTTTCTCCATTAACTTCAGAGCAATTATTGTTATTTGAAGAAGATAATCTTTCTCAAAATACTTTCAAAAACTTCGAAAACTTGAATATTAATCCACAGGATACATTGCAGATAACTAAAAATATTATTGAAAATTAGGTATTTTAATTAAATTAGTAAACAAGTGAGACTAATTTTGCATTTTTATGGTTTATTTTTAATTTTATAATGTGTATTTAGGTCTCCTATAAAAAATAAGTAAACAATGCTGACCTAAATGCTAAAGTTTGTTAAAATAAATCAGGAAAATCCTAGTAAAATTTCTGCAAAAAAAAGAGTAAAATCTTTTGATGAAATTTATGCTAGATATGCAGCTCAAAAAGCAGAAGAACAAGCCTCTAGATGTTCTCAGTGTGGAGTTCCCTTTTGCCAAGTTCATTGCCCACTTCATAATAACATACCAGACTGGTTAAAACTAACAGCTGAAGATAGAATGCATGAAGCATTTGAAATCTCAAGCTCAACGAATAATATGCCTGAAATATGTGGACGGATATGCCCACAAGATCGTTTATGTGAAGGAAATTGTGTAATTGAACAATCTGGACATGGAACTGTTACCATAGGATCAATTGAAAAGTACATTACAGATAAAGCTTGGGACGAGGGTTGGGTTAAAAAAATCATACCTATAAAAGAAAAAAAAGAAAGTATTGGCGTAATTGGTTCTGGCCCAGCAGGTTTAGCTGCGGCTGAAGAATTAAGAAAAAAAGGATTTCAAATCACTATTTATGATCGTTATGATAGACCTGGTGGCCTACTTATATATGGAATACCAAATTTTAAATTAGAAAAAGAAATTGTCTTAAGAAGAACTGATCGACTAAAAGAAAGTGGAATCAAGTTTGAATTAAATTGTAATATTGGTAAAGATATTACTTTTGATGAAATAAAAAATAAACATGATGCAGTATTAATTGCAACTGGCGTTTATAAATCTAGAGATATCAATCTTAATACTTCAAATTTTAAAAATGTAGTTCCAGCATTAGATTTTTTAATTGCTAGTAATAAAACTGGTTTAAAAGATAAAGTTGAAGATTTTACTAACGGAAGACTTAATGCAAACGGTAAAAACGTTATAGTTATTGGAGGTGGGGATACAGCAATGGATTGTGTTAGGACAGCTGTAAGACAAGGAGCTAAATTAATCAAATGTTTATATAGACGTGATAAAAATAATATGCCTGGATCACAAAGAGAAGTACAAAATGCAATTGAAGAAGGAATAGATTTCCAATGGTTAACTCTACCAATACAATACGTTGGTAATGGTTTTCTAAAAAAAGTAAGAACTGTTCAAATGCAACTTGGTGAACCAGATGAATCTGGAAGAAGAAGGCCTGAGCCGAAGGAAGGAACAGAAAAAGATCTTGATGCAGATCTCGTTATTGAGGCACTTGGTTTTGAGCCTGAAAATTTACCTAAACTTTTCAACAATGAAGAATTAACAGTAACAAGATGGGGAACCCTAAGAATTAATTATAAAAACATGATGACATCAATAGATGGTGTTTTTGCAGCAGGTGATATTGTTCGTGGAGCAAGTCTAGTAGTGTGGGGTATTAAGGATGGAAGAGATGCAGCAAAAAACATTGAAGAATATATAGAATTTAAACAACTTTTAGCAAATAGAGATAATAAGAAAGTTGCTAATGCTTAATAGATTTATAGAAAATTACAAAAAGAATAAAAAATTTCTAGAAGAGAATCATATTTATAACGAAAAAGATGAACACGCATCATGTGGAGTAGGCT
>MDSV01194201.1_pt1 | contig 23013 bp, 13 predicted proteins | sample 810851 | NCBI WGS metagenome assembly MDSV01 (sample SAMN05326640, study PRJNA326480) | marine metagenome | isolation source: seawater | place: Atlantic Ocean: North East | collected 2012 | reverse complement strand
ATCATTTGTACGATCACAATCCCAAACATATTGGACAAAAGTCAGTTTAGATGCTACTCTTTCTACAAACCCACTTCAGGGAATCTCTAATGTATTCTCTGAAGAAATTGATTCGAATCACCTTAGGATAGGAATAGCAGAGAATGTACGCGTCTCATTTTCATCGGAAGAAAGGATAGATGATTTCAGAGTCACTATTACCCCAGCAACATCATTTATTGACGGACCTATGGTTGGACTATTTCTCTTGTTGGCAATACTCATTGTTAGTACTACTGTATCTGTTAGAGGCACAAGAAATAAAGCAAGATCTCCTTCGATATTCTGGTTGATTCTTTCAGTTTCGATTTTATTGGTGTTATACACAATGGGTATTAGAATGACTCTTGTATTAGGAGCAGGAATAGGGACTTTTGTTCTTTCATTAATCATTATCTTCATTTCACCGAGTCACCGAATCGATGGAATAGATGACATTCCTAATAAAAAAATTCCAGTAATTGATTGCCCAATTTGTAATCAAGCAAATCCAATCACTTCTGAAGAACGTCCTCTGAGGCTACCTTGTGGTGGATGTGGTAGAACGCTCCTGATTGAATAATCATTCAAACCGGCCAGTTCTAACTAATCCATCTACAGTTCTACTCGCAAACAAACGTACTTGTTCAGAATGATTCCATTCATTAGAAAGATCATGAAGTTGAGATGCTAAATCTCTGGACCATTCAGGAGCTAGAACACGATGCCATCCTAATTCCTCTATTCTAGGAGTTGATGGACGTTCAGTAGAAAGTAGTGGAAGAAAATATGTAGAAAGTGATCTGGCTTGATCTTCAATATTCATCTTACTCCATCCTAATGTAAGTCCTTCCAGTAAAAATGGGTCTAATCCAGGAAGCATTTCCACTGAAGGATCAGGTACTTCAGGTAGGGGAACGACATTTATTCGTCCAATCTGCTGTAAATAATCCCGTATGATTGTAAATACTGGATCGTAAGTTTGATCCATCGCATCATGTAACCAATTTCCGGCAATCGAAAAAGGAAGAAGACGAATACTACGAACACCATCTGGGGATAATTCTTCCATTAATGATGCTGCAGCAGCTACTGGAGATAGGCGTCCATGTCTACCATCACCTTTGTGACCATCTAATGCATGAACAATAGTAGGATTTAGAGTTAGTATTGCTTCATCTGAATTCCAGATAATATCTGCATCGTGAGTATCTAAGATATCAATAAAAATTCCCGAATTATCGACAGATGAAGGGGCAAAACGTCTACTATACGGGCGTCCCAAATCAATCAATGCTGATTCAATCATAGATAATGCAATACATCCAGAGATAGTTAATGGAGCACGCAAGGTAACAGATTGGCTTGGATTATCCGAGATATACCGCGCAGCATTGCGAATTGATTCTGAACACGCAGAAAATGGTTCCAACTCAATGAGGCGCGTCATGATTGAAGAGTCACGAGGAGGTTCAAGACCTATGCGATTATTATCAATTCACAGCCAGACGAAGTTGGTCTCTCTTATACGTCCAATCGGAATCTAGAGCCCCGGTGCCCTTGAGATATCTTGACAATCTACGAATTCGAGATTCAACGAGTTCAAGTTGACGACGATTATGGATGTCTTTTCTATTCGAATTAAGATGATCTAACATCTTCAACGCTTTTCTCATTAAGTTCATCAAATCTTCAGGAATTTCAGGAGATATTTCGTTTCTCGCCAAAACTTGACTTATTCTCTCACCTAATACTAATCTAACGTTAGGAACTGCATGTTGATCACGAAGAATAAGTCCAATCTGAGCAGTAGTGTGTCCTTTCCGAGCAAGATCTAGTATTGTTTCTTCAATAGCTGATTTGTCAGTATTTGACCAATCAGGAGCAGAGTCTACAAACGGCTTAGTAGAGCCACTTCGGCCACGACCGGATGCGTGCATTCTACCCACTGATACCACTCCTTGCAGCGCTGCGACTTCCTTCCCCTCTTTAACCGCTCCGACAATCAAAAGTCAGGTTTCACCCAATTCGATGATGAGATCTAGCCACTCTGCCAGGGGATCCTTTCCATTCCCATCCGGGAGCTACTGCCCTTGCTGAGCCTATCAATATACTATTTTGCATCACTAAAATATCATCTCCTTCTCTAATCCCATCAGGATATGATTCAATAATTGAAACGAAAATATCACCCTTCCATTCAACATCTGGAATTAGATGAATTCTAGGCAATACATTACCATCATTCAAGATGTTAAGAGAAGACTTTGAAAATGCAAAACGACCGGAGCGTGGATGCCATTGAGCTATTTGTTTCCCCTCTTTCTCAATTCTCCATCGAGGAGGACGCCCCTCGATTTTTACATCTGATAACCATGTGTCGTTACCATACAAAAATCGTGACGCTGAGCGATACATTTCTAATCTGTGACGGTGCCCTTTAGGACCTCTAATTTCTAGTCGCTTGACAACCTCAGAAATTGTAGACTGCAGTCTTTCTAATGATTCAGGTGAACCAGCTGTAGAATCTTGCCGAGTATCAATTAATTCAAAATCTCCTTTAATTGAACTCAAACTGATTCCTGAGTGATTAATGATAATTTGGTATCCTATTCGATCTGCAAGTGATTGTACCATGTCATGTATCATTGAAATTTCATCTGAATCCCAATCTCCAGTAACTGGGATATCATAATGAGCAGCGGGCCAAAAATCTTCAAGAGATCTAGGTACCAATCCTAACGGAGATGTAACCATTACTTGATCTACGCATGTAAATGGGATATGCCGAGAAAATCTTCTATGACTTTGAGATTCTCGATACGGTTTACGTTCACTGCATGGTAGCAATAGTAAAACCGATTGGCAATGAGATGGTGGAGTATATTGGTCAGCCACCCTTGTTTTCCAGTCATGAACTAATGGATCATTTCTGGAAGAACTAGAATTAAATCTAAATCGACGATCTTGGGATACATGGCTTGCAAGTATCGATTTTCTCCCCCTCAACAAAGAATCATGACGTCTCAGATGCTCTACGCTTCGAGGACTGTTGAGGACTTGAGATTCAACTAATTCTCTCAAATTCCCTGTTTTTATCGAAGAACGGATAAATCGAAGAGAATCTTCCCAATCTCTTATCCAGATATCTGGATCTTCATCCTCATCCATAGGACGAGGGCCATTCATTGTAAGCCGATGCCCCGCTGCAGCTGCAGATCTAGACCTAGCACAGTCGAACAAATCTAGTCCAAACCAACTTAACAAAGCAGCATTATCAGGGCCTGAAATTCCAGGCGCCCATAGTAATGAAGAGGGAAAACGCTCCCTGAGGGTAAGAATTGCTTGAAGGAAAATTTTGCCTGTAGATATTAATTGAGGTGCATCAACTAATATTACAATATCAGGTGCAAGATTTTCGTCCATTAATCTAGAATCATGATGCAAAGTTTGCCACGAAACAACCAAGAAATTATCGTCACCACCTAACTTACCAGAATCTGCTTCGCTCAAAACAGGAGGAAGATGTTGGCCCTCAGATGTTTGCCATTTTATGATTGAAGGAGGAGACAATATATCCATTTCCTCAATCAAAGTCTCTAAAGAAAGTGTAGCAGGAGAGACTGAACCATCACGAGAAAATGAGAATGGTGCAATTGAATGATGTAAATCTGGATCGCCCTCGATTTTTACAATACAAGGAGTATGGACACAAGGCGAACGTCGGTCGCCTAAACCTATAATCCTAGCATAGCGATTACGCCCAACTACTGTTCGACCTAGGGCGCCCATATTTCCAAGGAGACAAGAGACCCGCTTGAATGATTCTAAAAGCCAGTCAGGATGACAGCACTATATGGGCATCCGCCTCAAATCTACTTGGGCGCTTTGGATTCTCTCAATTCTAATCATTTCAATTGCTCCTATAGACACAATTAATGCTGATGAAGGAACAGTTTTGAATTTAGAAATTGATACTACTGAGGGTATAGCATGGGTAAGCATGATTTGCCAGAATACCAATGAAGAATGCCCAACAGTCAATGTATCAATTATCTGGCCAAATGGAGATTCAGATTTTCTATCTTCATCTTCTAATGAAATTCTAAGAAACGTTACCTCCGGTACGATCTCAATTTTTACAAATCAGTCATTTCAATCTAGTCAATGGGAATTAAAAATGGTTATTCCCGATTCTATAAGTCATGAGATTAATGATCATCCAGAACATTCAGGACATCAAGATGTTGTAGAAGCAACTATTTCTAATATTAATACTGGAAATTTGGAGGAATCAGATACAGATGTCATTCATATTTCTGGAAATGAAGGAGATATTTTACACCTCTATCAAATTACTTCGCGATTTCCATTTACATTAGATATTTTAGATACAAGTGGTCAGGTTCCTATTCTAATTGAAACACTTGCAGATAGTCCTAAATTCGTTGAAATACCTACTGATGATGGAGTCTATTTGAAAATTCACTCAAACGATGGAGAAGAAGTAAATCCATATAGCTTTGTAATTGATATTTGGTCTGACGCTGATGAAAATCCTGATATTATTTATCCTGAAACTAGAGTAAATGGCACTATAGGACCCCTCGATTCAGAAGGTGATTATTATTTGCTGAAGGTAGGACCTGGGTCCCCTTTGGAGATTGAATTTGAAACTACTGATTTCATTCAATTAAGATATGAAGAAAACGGTAATATGACCGAATTAAATCAATCATCAGGAACACTGAGAATAGAAAATGTAGGGGAAACAAATGCAACACTACTAATTCATATTCGTTCATCAAATCCTGTATTTTACAGCATATTGCATTCCATTGACTCTTCATCTGATGGAAATAGTTTAGGAGATGCACCAGATACTCTAACAAATCTACAACAAAATAAGGATGCTTATCCTGACATTCAAGATGACGGGAGTTGGTATAATGGATATCTTAATGACACGAGTGATATTGATTACTGGATTTTCAATATAGATGATATCAATGGCTCTATAGTCAGAATAATTCCATCATCTGAATCAACTGATTGCTGTATAATGAGGATAATTACTTTGTCAAATATTACTGATTCTGCAAGTACGTTGAATATCATTGGACAGGGGACTCATGCAATTCAAATTTCTATGGATCAAAATCGCACTTCTGATTCTATTCCGATTTCCTATTCTTTAAGACTAGAATTACAAGATGTTGATGAACCAATATATTTCGATCGTTCAAGCGAATTTATCGGATTTTATGTTGTTATTGGGTTACTTATGCTCTCACCACTTTTACCAATTGCATATTGGCAATGGAAAGACAGAGACGTGATTCGTGTAGAAAGACACGAAAGATTACGATTAATTCGCCTACGTGAAAGACTCAGCGGTATAGGATTAGATTCTGAAGACGATGATGATATTGATGCTGCTTTGTCATCGTTAGGAGATTCAGAATGGGATGCATTGATTCAGGAATGGGGAAAACCAGATGTTAGACATTCGACAGAAAATCTTGACATTGCTGCTTGGAGATTAGATATGGAAAATCCAACGTTATTGATTGGGCTTCGATCTAATGTAACATGGGAGCATGCAGGAGTAAGACTTGCGGCTACAATGGGAGATCGAGTAGCAATTGAAGAGGTACATCCTAGTCATCTTCACTTTGAAGATGAAATTGTTTTGGACAAGATGCAAGCTAACAAATTAAAATTCCTTAGAGTACAGCATTCTCAAGGTTCAACTAAATTAGATGTAGTTGTTTCAGGAACTGTAGGAGGAACTCCAATGGCAGCAATGCCTTCCAAGGCTTTGAGTGATTCTGAAGAGTAGATTTTCTTCTGACAAAGAAATAATCTACAAGCCTCTTCTTCGATTCCGTGCTTCTCTACGAATTGATTCTTCAATTTCGTGTTCTTGAACATCAATTGTTTCACTTAATTCCTTGAGTGATGCAAGCGTTTGTTTGGAAGGTTTTTCTGGGATATGTAATTTGAGTAGTATGGTCACATTCCCTCTTCCCCTTCCACGATTATTCTGAATACCTCGCCCTCTAATATCGATAGTATCTCCAGGCTTAGAACCAGCAGGAATCTCAATAACTAACGGGGAACCATCTAAGTGAGGAATTTCAAATTTTTTACCCCTTAGTAAATCGTGATAACCAACTGGAAATGCCATCAATAAATCAGATTCTGAACGTTCAAACCATTCATGGTCTTCAACTGAAATTTCGATATATAAATGTCCAGGAGGCCCGGAATTACCGGGTGTAGGCTCTCCTTGGCCTTGCATTCTCATCCTAGTTCCATGAGATATACCTGGGGGAATAGAAAATCGAATAGTCCGCTCTTTCTTTATTCTCCCATCTCCTCTACATGAAGAGCAAGGATCTGTAACTACCCTTCCTGTTCCTCCACAATTAGGACAGTCGGTAACAGATTCTTGCAAAAATGGACCAATTCGTTGAGTCTGTGTAATTCTGCCATGTCCATCACAGGTGCTACAAATCGATACACCTTCTTTTGATTTAGCACCTGTACCAGAACATTCAGAACATCCAACTAACGATTCAATATCAGATTCTTCTTCAGAACCTTTGAACATCGATTCAAATGAGATACTATGTCTCATCAACAGATCATTACCTCTTTTTTCTCTTCTTCTAGAGTTCCCTCCACCAAAAATTTGGGAAAATACTGAATCAAATCCACCTCCTGAAAATAGATCTTCAAAATTGATATTTACTCCTTGGAAACCCGAACCAAATGGGTTACCTTCTGGGCGATTATGACCGAAAGTATCGTATTGTCTCCTTTGTTCTTCATTAGATAAAATAGCATATGCTTCTTGCACTTCTTTGAATAATGCCTCTGCTTCTTCATCACCTTGATTTTTATCTGGATGATATTTTCTAGCTAAGGACCTAAACGCCTTCTTGATCTCTGAATTAGACGCTTTCTTGGATACTCCAAGAACCTCGTAGTAATCCCGCTTATCAGACATGTTGGCCCCTCTACAGTTTTCGGGTATTACTGGCCCCCTTTGAATCGTTCCCGCAACTACTCAGAGAAAGAACCACACTTTGGACAATATGATTCATTCGCATCCATGGGTGAACCGCATTCATTACAACGTCGGATATTAGATTGAACTGGTTCGTTTGTTTGAAGTGATGTAGAAGGATTGGAATTAACTGACATCGGTGATGGATCATAATCTTCACCAGGTCTAACAAAGACTCTTCCCGTGGAATCAATCTGTGATTGAATTGGATCTCTAGACTTAATCGAAGGATTAGATTTCTGAGAATTAACTTGATTTTGGGCAGCCGACTCTCTAGCCTCAGATAATCTTCGCATAGCCCCTCTGATCAACCCAGACTCTTCTCTAGGTTCTTCTTTCAATGTCACTCCTTGAACAGATTCAACTGGGCCTGTCTTTCCAGTAACTCTCGCTGTACTTCTAGCAACATGATCCTGTTCAAGGAATAAATCAACATTCTCGACATCAGATTCATTGGATTCTATTTCAGTTGGCCCTCCTTCACGATTAATCTGAGAAACTGAACCTGAGAGACGTTCTGCAGCCTTTTTCTGAGAAGAAATTGGTCGATTCATTGCAGCGGCACTCAAACGATTATCTGCCTCTTCTGAACGTAACCAAACACCCTTGTCTTCTGCCTTGTACACTTTTTCTAATCGCTGAATACTCTTAGAACGGTGCCATTCCATATCCTTAACAATTCTAGAACGACGAAATAAAATATAGCCGAAAACTAATGATGAACCATAGTAAACATAGGGTATCCAAAATTTTTCACTGAGCAATAGATCTACAGCTGGAGGGCCAAACATATCTAAGACTAGAAAAATCAATGATGGAGCCAGAAGTAAGGCTACTGAAGTGCCACCATTCTTCTCCGCCATGAAACTAATTCCTACCTTCATTGTTTGAATTGTTCGCGCCCTTGATTCGTTCGTTAATGGGTGGTTTCATTGGCAATATACCAGTAAGAAGACCTAAGCTAAATGAAATATGCAATGTAAGAATAGACAGAAAAATACCTGGATTTGGTAGAATACTCGTCTTAGCCATTGATGTGACTAATAAAGCACCAAAATATCCTGATAGTAAAAACAATGGAGTAAAGAAAAAGATTTCAGAAAATGCATTCAGCATGTTAAAATTGCCTGAAATATTAGAACTATCTGAAGAGAGGAAAAACAAAAGAATTGACAGAGAGATAGATATCAAGCCAATCCAAGGAAGAAATTCTCGTAATCTAGCACGTTTAGGATATACTCGTAATTGACGCATTCTCCAATATCCATATCTTCGACCCATACCCCATAAACCAGACAGAGTTGATCTTTTCGACATACTCACAAATGATACATCAGAGCGCATCACTGGCCAATCATTCTCTCTTAACCGGTGATTCAAATCATGATCTTGGCCTGCAATCCATCTATCATCCCAACCACCTATCGATTTGACCGCTTCAACACGATGTAAACAAAAAGCAGGAGAGTTAGCTGCTTCTCGACCTTTGAATTGAGCAAATTGACCACTTCCTCCTAATGGAGAATGAAGAGCATATTCAATCGATTTTGGCATACCATTTCTTTCCTCAGAAGGTTTGATTTTCGAACCCATTGAACCAATATGCCTTCCTAATGATTGTTCAGCATCAAGTAAATCATCCACCCTTAATTGAAGATGATCTTCTGGAACCCAAGTATGTCCAATTATCTCAAACATGTGTGTTGCATCTTCTACATTTTCAAGAGCAAGATTTCTGGCTGCAGATACATATTTCCCGGGATTATCTAAAATCTCTATATCTGGGCCCCCCTCATTTTCACTTAGAGACGAGTGTTTTTCTGCAATTTCCCTAGAATTGTCACCAGAGCCCCCATCTAAAATTAAAATTCGATGGCGTTGGGAATCAAATGTCTGGTTTCGAAGTGATGTAAGACATCTATCAAGGTGTTCTGATTCATCGAGAACAGGGATGACTGTCAAAATCTTGACCTCGTCCATGGCCTCAACTTCCCCCTTTAGTCGTCAAACTTGTTATTCAAAAATCATTTAGAAACAGATTATTCGTATCTCAAATATATCGGAACACCCTTGACCTCCCATCACTGCTCAATAGTATGGAAGAGCCGTCCGTGAGAATCACTACCCGAGTGGGAGCTCATGAATCATCTAATTCGATTATTGATTCAATCAAGGGGCTGTTCCCCGATTTCGAACCTGAAAATCAGATTGAAAACACGCCTTACCCTAAAAATGAAGTTTGGACAGAGATGTATGGAAGTGGTGGATCAATGGATTATTTTATTCAAGCACTTAGAGACCAACGAATTCTCGATACTGGAATGGATGCAATGACAATGGATTCTACTGAAAATTCAACTTTGTTTAGACTATCTAGACAAGCATCTATTGTAGGAAAGGTCGGATTTGTCTTAGAAGGTGAAAGTACATTGGGAGGGCATTTTGATGTTTTACTAGAGTTGCCAAGATTAATTTCTTGGATTGAAAAAGCAACATATCATGAAGGTAGAAACCATGTTCCAAGAACAGTGGGTGATGGATATGGAATGGAAATGGATGGTTCTTCGAGAGAATGGAATGATTAATTTTGATATGTAGCTTGAATATATTCTATCAACGGTATATCTGCCTCTAACCAATCAAAATTATGTAACAAAGAGGTCTTAATCCATCTATGTTCACTATGACTATGAGTACTTGGAGAGAAATCACTTTGTGAGATACATCTCCAAAAATGAAGTGTTACTGTGAAGTCAGAATACTCATAATCAATTACCATCATCCTCTCTACAGGAGAAATATCCCAATTTAATTCTTCTTTGCATTCTCTAACCAATGCGAGATATTCTGTTTCACCAGGTTCAATTTTCCCCCCAGCAAACTCCCACTTATCCGAATGAATTGGCCCCTTTCGTTTACTAGCCAACCATTTTCCATCATTCTCAAAAATCGCTCCAACTACATCGATATGCTTGGGCTGTACTACAATAGCAGATATTAGAGTAACAAATTCTAACTGTTCATTAATGCTCATGAATTCCTCTGAAGGTAAATGGACAAAAATGCAGGGCATATCTCTACCCCTAGAATGTAAAGCATGAAGTGAATTGTATAGAGTTTCATTGCAAACAAATCCACCTGCATCGTCACTAATTTCGTAAGAATATTTTAGATTCTCATTTTGAATTAATTCAATAGAAGCAGATACTGGAATCTCAGAAGGAGCTCCTTGGATAATTTCCCCAGTTGCCTTCCTACCGTTGTTATCCGGTAAAGAAAAACAATTCATATTCAAACCTCGAGATTCAATCCTAGGAACTGAGGCATTTCTGGCCAATCCAAGATGAATGATGGCGTCTATGTCATTAATTGAATCTGTTAGGATAGAGTTTGAAATATGCGTACTACCCTTTTCATCTACTGATAATATCTGAGACTTCCATTCAAGTTTTGGACTTCTTTTGTGAACTCTTCTTGATCCAATTTCTGATTCGCCAAGCTCAACATTAAACGATTTAAGATTCAAAGATTCAGCTATAGTCTCGCTAACATTAGTTTTCATTCCAGCAAAAGGCTCGAAACCAGTCAACAAAATCTTGTACATTCATCCCCTCCGAATTGTTGCTCAATTGAATAACTTCCGAGAAACTAGTTTTTCTGCACGAGATAACAGAGAACTTGAGAAGCATCAATGCACACCACATCTCATGGAGGCGACAGTAGAGGTTGATGGGAACGATCTAGATTTAGCCGAAAAAATCCAAAAACGAGCGAAAACGCCGATGAATGTTTCTCGAATTATTTGGTATGAGTTCACTGGAGGAGTCGGACCTTGGGGGGCTTTGAGACCATTAATCGCAATTTTACTTGCATTAATCCCATTCCTATTCCTAGGTCAGCATTTCAATAGAGAACATGGAAAAGGTAGAGATTGGTTCTTACTTCAAATCCCACTACTACTTTCTATCGTACTTTGGCCAATATTATGGCTATATTCGATTGTAGATGCATGGTGGGTAGCAAATAATAGAGTTGCTACAGAATCTTCTATGCTGAATTTATCAGAAATCAGTCGGTAAAATCATTGGAGAGAAAAGTTGGCCCGTCCCTGATGCTTTAGATAGTTGACTTCGAGCAAGATGCTCCCATCTTCTTAATGCTAAAACTGCATCGACAAAGGGCAATTCTGTTCCGTTGATGATTGTACGTATCATTGTATCCAAAATATCCATTCTATCAATATCAACAATTTCTAAAATTCTTTCAAGAGGCATACCAGGACGATCAGTATCAGACGATTCAACCTCTACTGGCCACGGACTCACAACTTCTCTGGAAAGATCTTCGTCTTCTTTTTGTGCCCTTTCTTCCAAAACATCTACTAATTTTTTAAGATATTTTGAGATTACCAAACTCACCTCAATAACCGGCATCGACATTTGATTAACAAAATGAACCATATTTTCTTGCAAGAACAACATCTTCTCTGTACTCGAAGATGAAATTGGAGGCATCGCATCCGACATCGAGAAACCTCACGCGCCTTCACCAAGACTACGTGCAGTCTTTTCTAATTCCTGAGTAGTCAGATATCTATTGCCGTCTGAATCAAAGAATTCTGCTGCTGCTAGGAAAGATTGACGATCTGTGATTCCATACTTCTGCATTACGTGAGAAACCACTCTTTCAGAATATGTAGCACCTGCTGCCCCTCCGGTAACATCTGAACGAGGAGTAGATTGTTCGTATGTTGATTTAGCCTGTTGAGATCTCCATGTGGCAATTTGTTCGGTAGTCCATCCTTGAGAAATTAACTGTTCATCACTCCATTGTAATGGTTGAGGGTTAGGAACTGGAGGCGCAATTTCAGCGGGGGGACTCGGGGATTGCAAACCAGGAGGCATCGGAGGAGGAGAGTTGAGACCGGGAGGAGATGTTGGAACGGGAGGAGGGATAACAGGAATTGGAGGGGGAGGTTGATCTGAACGACTCTTTTCAGAAGTCATTGCTTCTACAACTAGATCTGTTTGCTCTTGCTCTGGTAGAATTTCCTCCTCCTCAGAAGAATTATCTTGTCTGTAAAGGACTAGCATGATTGTTCCAAAAATTAAACCAAACAAAGCAGCAAGGTAGAGTAAGAATGTCAATTGAGATTCTTCAATTTGTTGACCAAGAGCTTCTCCATCTCTAGCTTGATATGGTTGAAGAATAAGAGATTCTAATGTCAAAATATCTACATCTATGTGTCCATCCCTAGCAACTAGACGATAACGTTCAACTTCTGTAGAATCAACACCGAAGGTCAGCAAATCTATTGCAGCATCATAGGTAGAATTCGGCAGGATATTCAAATCAGTTTCAGCATCGTCTACATCTGCCCAAATCCCTGGAGAAACCTCATTTTGTATTACGAATTTTACCTCTCCTTCGTACTCTAATACATTAGTCCCATCAATCGTTAATGTAACTATATCTCCTCCAGTAGGAGATGGATCAGACCATTTAATAATGGAACTAGTGAGATCAATTCCGGGACCAATTCTAACCAATCTCCAAGTATCAAAGGGTTCTATTTCAGAATTCAAATTGTTATCATATGGATTCCCTGCGCTATCGGAACCAGTAATCCATACATCAACAAGATAACCGGGTAAGAGAGCAGTCGCCCCACCATCTGTGAGGTCTAATTTACCACTCCACATCGCTTGATTTTGAATTTCAGTTAGTTCAGATAAAGGAACACTTCCCCTAGATATTTCACTAGAGCCCGCACGGATTCGATAATGCAAGACGCTAGTTAGATCCTCATCAAATCCGCTAGAATCAGAAGCCAACAAATTAATTTGTACCTGGGAAGCCCTATCAATTCGCACATCCCCTGTTGGAGCGATTTCACGGATTTCAGGAGGAGTCCCGTCAACAGATAACTGCAATCTGGGTGGTGTTTCAGTTTCATCTTCAGCAAGTCCTGGGAGTGAATCTAAACTCATTGATGCGTCAAGATAACCAGATGGTAAATTTGGAACTAAAATATCTAGCGTAAAATGTCCATCTTCTCTGGGAATCGCGACCCATACATTATCCAAATCAGACAAAACAATCTCACAAGATCCTCCCGGGGCAGGAACTAGATCTTCACTGAACAATAATTTTCCTTCAATTCTAACTACTTGGCCTGCTGCAATTAAGCTAGGACCTGATGATTCGTCACCATCGAATACATTTCTTCCAGTAGCCAAGTCCGTTGCAGTAAGATGACCTTCCCCAAGGTCGAAACGAAGATCATTATCTAAGCTCCATTCATCGAAACCTAGGCCACCCCTATCATCATGACAAGGAACTATTTCACCTATATTACATGGCCAATCGGTCACCTCAATCACAGGAATAAAAGTAATTTCGCCGTCAGTATCAAATTCTTCGGGGAACCACCAAGTAAGCTGGAATCTGATGTCAACAAATAGTTCCTTAGAATCAATTTCTAAAGCCATAGGATTAGGGCCATATGTACTATACAAATTAGAAACTGCAAGACCATCTCCACCCGATTCAAATAGAATCGAAGGGGTTCCATCAGAAGATAATGTAACGTTTCCATAAATTGATTGCTCAGGATCGGTTAAATCTCCTGCTAACGCCATTTGGATCGAACGAATGTCCTGCCAACCGTTACGATCTTCAATACGTAATCTAGCTAAATATTGGATCCCAGGATGAAGAGGAGTTTCATCATCATGCCCAATAATAGTACTATTTTCAGAGACAAGCATGGGCTCAAATTCTTCTCTAGTGACATATGTAACTAAATCTTCAGTCCAATCTGAAATCCCTCGGGTATCTTTGTTGCAAGGTGAAGGTGGTTCTGGGCATATTGGGTCCCCCCCCAAGGCAATTGTGTTTCCGCTAGTGTCTTCTCCAGTAACATAAATTGAAACACGCTCTTTGTGAACATTCCAAGAATCATCTAATATGCCATTAAACACATTAATCCCTCCAGATTTGATCTCAGGAGAACGGAATAACATAGAAGAATATTCAGATCTATCAGGGACCTTGTTATAATTCAAATCTGATTGATTTTCAATCCAATAATGTACAGTTATCTCTTCAGGAGGATCAACAGAGTCTTGGATAGTAATTGAAATAGGCTGATTTCCTGCATGCGTCTCATCCCCATCACTAGGAGTTGAAGCAATTATCAAAGGACTGACTCCATCAAGAACTAACTTGATTGTATTCTGTCCAGGGTTAACAAAGTTAGAACCATTTTTCATATTGAAAAGACCTACTTCGAATAACATCCCTCCAGGAGATGACTGGAAAGGAGTTTGAAATGTCATTGAATACAAACCATATGATGGATTTGATTGATTGATAAAAATCGTAGGTTCTTCCATAGGAAGCCCATCCAAAGTTAAATTTCTACCGATTACTTGTAATCCAAAATTTCCTGGACGAGGATATCGAGATGTATCTTCAAAAGAAATAGTGCCCGTGAATGTAGCATTTAATCCACCTCTCATCCAATCTGATGGAAGTAGAACACGCCCTGCTTCATCAGTTACCTCAAGTGCACCTAACACTATGTCGTTTTCTACTCTAAGATCTAGATTTTCCGTTTCATAATCATTTACAGCAAGACCTAGGTCATCCTCTAAATCAACTCGTACCTCAACATCATTTTCGTCATCCCATTCCCAATTAGGCATAATTGGCATACGAATGGAGGTGACTCCTCCAATTTCTTGAGAACTACAATTGGAATAATCAAACGATACTAAACCTAACGGATCGTTTGAAACTGAACATGTATTTCCACTAATCCATGTTAATCGAGGAGTTGAACCTTGGCCAGACATGATATCTACATCTAGTCTAAGCAGGGATGTTGCAACGTCACCTACCGCAGCTCTAACGATTAAATTTCGATGTTCACCATCTGGTACAATGGTACCTCCTTCCATTGTAGCCTCAATAACCCTAGATTCATATCGATATGTAATATCTAAATTACTCAATAATACTCTTCCTGCTGAGCCAGCATGGATAGCCAGAATAATATCAGTTTCACCCTCACCATTTTGAATAGTATGAGCATTAAATGCATCAATCATTTCTTGGTTATCTGCTACCTGAGGATCAGTTAAAACGCCAGTATGAGTAAATTCCATTGTTCCATCGTTTCCAATGTCTAAACGAACACTTGCTGGCCAACCCTCTTCATAATTAATCACAAGATTTTCAATCACAGGAGTAACTGAGGAATCGTTTGTCTGCATTAATAATCTATACTTCAATCGATTTCCAGCTCCAGAGAATGAGGTATTATCAAATTGAACTTCAACATTATTCTCAATCACTTGCCAATTTGTTCCATTATCTGCTGAAACATGTACTTCAATCGAAGAATCAGAAGGTACATCTGCAATCCACGTAGCCCTTACTCGTCCAATCTCAGTTCCTGTTTGGACAAGTTCACTAGTCCAATCACCTATGGATTCGTATCCAGTAGAATATTCAATTGAAGACCACCATGATACGGCGGTGGATCCAATTAATTCTAATTTCCACCTAAGTTGAGTCCCCGTATGGGTGAATCTAATTGTCTCGTTATTTGTTACTGGTTCCCAATGAGTTCCATTATCTGCAGATATCCAATAATCAACTCGATCTCCTGCCGCACTTGCACTCCAATCAACTTCCATATTCGCAGCTAAAATTTCGTCATCTGTTTCGTAAGATTCGCTAACCCAAGTGGAGGTACCAGGAATTGGAGAAATTTCGTATGCCCATCCGGAACCATATTCTCGATAATATGCTGTTGACCATGAATAATAATCCTGAGTGACTAATCTTTGACCATCATAAAACAACCCATAACCATTAGCAGGGATACTTCTTGCTCCTTGCTGTTGTGTCAATGTTGACCCGATATTGCCAGTGATTGCATAGGCATCCAATCTATCTTGTTGCCAAGAAGAGTATGTTCTGAAATAAACATACGAACCATTGACTACCATTCCTCTAGGTGTCCCGGTATTCATGAAATAACTGTAGAATAAAGTAGAGTTACGTGTAAATCCTCCATCTTCAACATGATAAGCAACAACACGATTTAATAAATTATGATTCACCCAAATCAAATCTCTACTTCTGTCATATGATATACCCGAGTAATCTCCATGATTATTTGTTGATGGATCGTGTACCGCTAAACATTTCCATTCATTGATATATCGAATATCAAATTCAATAATTCGATGATATTGTGATGAAGTAGACGAGTAATATGTTGTCAAAAGTCCAAACGCTCTCTCATCATCAGTAATTGCCCAATCTCGTATTCCATAACCTGACCACGTAAATGGAAGAGAAGGTATAGAACAACCATCTGTATCTATAGAAATCATCCCGTTATTCAAAGCAGCTCCTTGAACTTGGGTCCCATTATTTGCATGAAGAAGACGTAGCATACCACCAAATGTGGTTGAACGAAGATCTGATGCTACAAGCCAATCACGATGTTTGAAAACAGCACCAGAATATGTCCCTACTGAAGATGTAGACATAGATCTCTGTTGAGAAAAGCGTGATTCAGATGCATTGGTTGAATGAGGTTGACGGATTGAGAAAGAGGCATCATCATACCATGCATCTCCAGAAGTGAGAGTAGAGTCTATACTATACGGGACAAATGAAGTCTCAGGATTGTTAAAACCTAGTGACAAATCATCGGATCGAGGCTCAACAGAATTTGACTCTCCAGACATCCAATCTGCTCGGTTAGTTGATGCAACCTGATTCCACCCTGTAGAAGAGGCACCAGACAATGTTAATTCTGCATCCAAAACTTCAGCACCTTTTGGTAAACTAACCATAATATTGCGAGCAGGAGAACCAGGGGAAGCAAGAGCAATTGCACTCGAAGTACCATCTGAAAATGTGTAAATATGTCTCCCACTAGAATTAGCTTCAACTTCTTGGACTGTTGAAAATAGAGGTACAAGTGAAGAAATTAGTAGAAGGAAAACCAACAAGAACGGACTGGATCGGCCAACCAATGGTCGCGAAACGCTGCCGCTCATAGTGCCTGTAGTGAAGCAACCGCCTTTGAATATGACCTCGGATGGTCACATTAGGTAGTTGAACGATCATCATATCTTATCGGAGAACCGCCATTACCTCTAATTCCATCAAGCAAGTCATCTTCAATCTCGAAATAATCATTCAACCAATCTCCATCAGTGTCATAATTGAAAGGATCTGTTCCATCTGCAATTTGATCACCGTCGATATCCAAATAATACCAGCCCCATACGAATTCTCCGTTTCCAATATTTGGCAAATGATTTTCGTCACCAAATGTCCTATTCCATGGATCAGTCCATTGCCCCCAGACTATGTCCACATTATCTTCAGGACTCTGTTGGAGATAATCTATGTCATTATCGTCAACTACGTGAGCATAAAGTAAATCGGTATTGTTGACCTTATTCATTCTCATATAATTCAAATCAGTTGGATTCTGAAGACATAATCCTAGGAGATATTGACGGAATTGCCACCACTCTTCAATAGGGGAACCATTACAATCTAGCAACGGAGTTTGTCTTACAAGAGCTGCGTTAGACAAACTTGCATTTGTAATTCCAAAGAATTCTTGAAAATTGTTGTATCGAATGTAGACGCAGGTCGCACCTCCACAATCCCAGCCACCGTCGTTATCAGGGTCATCTGTTGAATCGCTAGGATTGGTTGGATCCATTGTCACCCAAGTCCAATCTAAGGATGCTCGTTGGATTGTAAGTCCCCCATTTCCATCTGAAAGAACTGTCAAAGGTTTCCAATTATCCTGACCAATCTCTTGCCAAATGACACTGATTTGTCGATAAGAAGACCAATTATCATTCGATTCATTCCAACCTTTGGAATATTCATACCAATCAGGTAACATATCACCATCAGTATCGTTATCTTTCGGATTTGTACCATACTTGAATACCTCTCTACCGTCAGTAAAATTACGATCAGACTCGTAAGTAGTAACACCATCAACAGTATTGAAAATCATCACGCGAGAATCCCCATCAGAATCAGCAAGAATGGGGTTTGTACCATTATCAAATTCCATCCAATTTGTAAACCAAAGATAGGAATTACCAGGAGAAATTTGATGATCAATAGGGCCTGTTGTAAATATACGTTGATCCCATGTACCCTGAATGGCCACTGGTTTAGTGCTAGTTCGATCAAACCATCCGTCTTCATCAGCGTCATAATTGACGTCCAAGGAATTGACCGGATTTGTCGTCCACCTGTAAGCATTTACAGGTTGAGTATTACGGTAAATTGCATAGCAATATTCCCAACCATCCGAAAGACCATCCCCATCAGAATCGGGGTGAGTCGGATCTGAAATACCAAGGAGGCTCAAATTAAAATTATCAGAATAAGCAGAATTAATTCTAATTACTCGTTCACTAGATTTGACATCCTTAGAACGGAAATCCTCGTATAACTTATCTCTTGCTTCATTAATTGACATCCCTTGTTCTTGCATCAAAGCATCAATCGAGTCTTGAGCAAAGGTACGGAGTGTAACACCTGAATCAATATTGTTTATCTGAGAATATTTACCATAACTACGAGATTCATATTCTCTTAGATTTGTAAACAATTCTTCTGAATCAATTACTCCATCACCATCACAATCAAATGAATCCCCATCAGAATCTGCATTAATATCAGTATCCGTAAGTGGGTTCATTGTCCATCTATTTTCATCAAGATCCCACTCCGTAAACCAATATTCGTAACCATCTAACATCCCATCCCTATCTGTATCTTCATCATTCGGATCGGTGATACCTAGTAAAGTAGCCAAGAGAGGGGGAGCAAAACCCGTATCTATCCATTGGTCATATTGAGCAATCGCAATAGAGGCTCGACCTTCTTTTCCAAATAAAATCCGATAAATTCGGCTAGTTGCTTCGTTAGGATCTAGAGATTCTGCTTCTTCCCACATCTTGGGAGCATCGGGTGGTGCTAAACCTCCATTAATCGGATTAGAAGTAGTCAAGTTTAGCTCTTCTCTATCAGTTACAGCATCTTGATCTCCATCATAACCACCATCACCAGAAACTAATGGATTAAGAGTCCACTCTTGATTAGTTTCATTCCATGATGTAAACAATAATTCAATTCCATCCAACATACCGTCATTATCTGTATCAGGATTATTTGGGTCGGTGGTAGGACCAGTCAAATTGTATTGATCAGAACTCATAAATGAACCAAAGGATACGTTTCCTCCAGCACTACTCCAAGGCTGAGGAGTCCCTATATCTCCAACAACGAAAAGGTAGAATTGAGGGACAGAAACGATTGAACTAATTTCATTATCTTGATTTCTTATAGACCCATATTCTTCCCAATTCGTCATTCCATCTCCATCAGGATCTCCTGAGGAATCTGCACCATCTACAGGATTCAATGTCCATTCCTCTTCGAATGAATCCCACCGTGAATACCAGATTTCCCAACCATCTGGCATTCCATCTCCATCTGTATCAGATGATAATGGATCCGAAGAACCCTTATCTGCATCAACCATTGAAATATCTTCTACAACTGATGATGCTCTTTCGCCAAAAGAAACAGTTGGACCTTGAGTCCAAGAATTATCATACAGAGATGTGACCCAGTTAGAATAATGAGGAATGCCATCTGAACTCTCGTTTGAAAGCAAAATACGATCGACAATGTGGTATTCCATCCAGTTGTTGAACTGTTCATCCGGCCCAATTATTCCATCCCTGTTTACATCATATCCATCACCATCTGGATTGCTAAATGCGTCTGAACCATTCATAGGATTGATTCCTGCATTAGTAGCCACCCATACACAGGAATAACGAGCTTCCCAACCATCTGGTAAGGTGTCACCATCAGAATCAACATTGTTAGGATCAACCGCAGTCCAATTTTGTGCTGCATCAGTAGATTCTCCATGCAATGGGAAACCTGATTCTCTGGCAAAATCTAGTGTCTGTTGCCAGTTATATTCGCAAAGGTTCGAAAGTCCATCTCCATCAGCATCTTCATCTGCATCATCAGGGTCAAGAGGATCTAACGTCCAGTCATTTCCTCCTGTGAATTCGGTACCAATCCAACGACGATTTTCAATTTCCCAACCATCAGGCATGCCATCTCCATCTGAATCAATATTACTAGGATCGGATGGAATATCGGATCCTCCACCGCTTCCTCCTCCTAGCCAACCCGATAGGTAGACACTTTCAGCTGCAGCGCCAACTGATTCATCACAGATATAATCAGAATTCAGATAATAGCAAGTAAAGTTTGTTTCAACAAAATACCAACCCCAATATTCTGAGCCATCTGCTAACCCATCTCCATCTGTATCCATATTCAATGGATCGGTACCATTGAATCCTTCACTAGTGGTAGCAATATATCGATATTCATCCAAATTTGTCCATGCCTTGTCGACATAACCACTAGAAGGATTAAATCTGACACCGTCGTTATCTCTATCTAAATCTCTATCATACGGATCAGTAGGATCTAAATCATAAGCATATTCCCATCCATCTGGCATCCCATCCTCATCTGAATCAGAAGATAGGGGATCAATTGGAACAATATTTGAAAAACGACCCGGTTCAATGCTAGCAAACAGATGAGTGATATTTTCTAAGTCTAAGAGTCCAACTGACTGAATTGCACCAGGTATTCGTGTATGTGTTGAATCAACTCCAAATGCTTTAGAATAGTCTCCTTCTAAGACCCAAGTACCTCCTGCAGAACCAACAATAACTTCATCTTGGCTAATCCATATTGAGCGTATATCATTGCCCCCATCTTGATCAAGGTCGGTATTCTCCATTCTATCTCGTGAAAATGATGTTTGTGGAGATGTAGATCCTTGAATAAGATCGAAATGATGTAACCCCCCTTCTGTACCTACCCATAATGTCTGTTCACTTGTAATCAAACCATCAGGGCCGCGAGGGCCATCAATTTCTAGAACATTTACGATTGCGGAACGTGAAGAATTGAACGGATTAGCAGGGCGTACAAATTGTTCAGCAGTAACATTATCAAAAATCCAGTATGGAGGTGAACCCCCCTGTAAATCACTAGTATTCCAAGCAATCATTCCGTGAGTAGTACCGACATATAGGACTTGAGAAGAACCAGTTACTGAAGCATGAGCTGCTGACAAAATACTGCTACCATTTATTGAAGCCAATAAGGATTCTAATTCTTCTACAGGCTCAACAGATCCGATTCCACCCTGAACGTCAATAGGAATTATCCAAGCTTGGCCAACACCTCCACCTGCAAGAACTGACATCAGAGAGCCTCCCAAATTTAGACGATGAATAGAATGGATTGAGCCGACCAATGATGAAACTAATGAATTTTGATCGACTAATCCGGCTGCATCTAGCCTTAATGAATGAATTCCCAAATTTGTAGAAATGATAAGATGTTCATCCTCGGGATGATCCCAGTGAATCAAATCTTTCATTTGGGCGCCTGCTGGAAGTTCAAAATGGTCTACTGTTTGTCCAGATGGAGACATAATAGAAACACCATATCTAGAACCTAGAATTAGCTGTTCGCGCTCTTGAATCGGAACTATCTTCACCACATCATGATGCAATAGAGATGGAGATGAGCCTTGATCATAAATTCTAACTGATTGATCCAAAACACCATGCTCTACTGATTTTAATCCTGAACGAACGCCATATCCTCCGTCATTGTGAACTTGATATTCCTGTAAATTACTGAATGCTTCACCAATTTCTACAGTTCCTACTGAGGTATCGGGAGTAGTTTGTCCGTCACGATTTGCATCCCATCCGTCAAGATCTGTATCAACGATTCCGTCGCTGCTGTTAAGAGGTTGAAGGTTAAAGTAAACCTCCCAACCATCTTCTATTCCGTCTCCTCTTCTATTTTGAGTCAGTAATTGGCCTCCAGAAAAGTAATGATCATCAGAATCATTTCGAAGTGGATCTGTTCCAAGCCAACCGCTATTCAGATTCTTAATTCCACGATCTTCGTCCGAACAAGCCGAATCTACAAGACTGCCCATAGTTCCGAAACAACGTAAACCATCAATTTCTGTAACCCAACCAGTTGGTGAACCATAGGAATATTCTTCAGCATTAGTATATGCTTCTTGAGGTTCAATAATGCCATCACTGTTTACATCAAAACCGTCACCACAGCCTAAGGAATAATCTGCACAACGATCGGAATCTAAGAAACCATCTGATGGATCTAGTGGGTCAAAGGCAGAACATGTCCACGCATATGATTCATTGACAAAACCTACACCTTCATTCATACACATAAAAACTTCATATCCATCCGGAAGTCCATCTCCATCCGTATCTGATACTCTTGGATCAAGAAATTCTCTGAGTCCAGATTCTGTTAAATCGGGAGGTTTTCCAGTCAATGATCTTCTTTCATCAAAACAAGTATCCATTGAATATGGCCAACAATATTCCATTAATGCATCTAATCCATCTCGATCAAAATCAGAGATATTGTCTGAGCCGTTATTAGGATCTAAACCCTGAATTTGACGTATGCCACCCATGTACGATATATTACGAATAGGAGAAAATAATTCTTCATGCAAATCAGGAATACCATCCTTATCTTGATCGGTAATTGGAGGACCTATTCCAGTTGTATCATCGGGGTTAACGCTTCCAACTTCAGCAGATGGACGAGTCTGAGATGCAAAAGAAAGACCACTAACTAGCAAGAATACGAGAAGAAGGGCTGTTTGCCTGCGACGCATTTCATGACCTCCGGTGACTTAACACCCACCTTACCCCATTCAGTGCCTTATCATGGTGATGGAGCGATGT
>MDSV01076003.1_pt1 | contig 23028 bp, 14 predicted proteins | sample 810851 | NCBI WGS metagenome assembly MDSV01 (sample SAMN05326640, study PRJNA326480) | marine metagenome | isolation source: seawater | place: Atlantic Ocean: North East | collected 2012 | reverse complement strand
TAGCCGCTTGAGAATCTCTTACCAATGAATTCGTAAGTTCTCAAAACGGTCAATCCAGTTATCTTAAACGGGTACCAGAATAGGTTTCTGAAATTTGGTCGTGCGTTTGGGTGCATTGGCATTCTAAATCACCTCAGTCCTTTCCCGGAGTGTGCGTTCCCGCGGGCTGTAATGTGTACACGTGGTACATTCGATCTGGAGCAGCGTCTTTGTCTTCATCGTTGAGAAGGATGAAGAAGATGCCCAACCACAAGAGGGTGGTCAACAAGGGCAAGAGGAACGGAATTTCGAAGCCTGGAATCATCCAAGCGTTGCCGCCAGCTGCAGTATCGCTCATTGCCGACGGGTCGAACAAGAACAGGCGGTACAGGGTTGAAAGAACAACCTGCAGCACTGAGAGCGGCAACAGCATGCGCCATCCAAATTCTAAAATTTGGTCGGTACGGATGCGGGCAAGGGAGAACCGTGCCCAAACGAAGACAACGAGGAACACAAGCCACGACTTGAGCAACACAACAATCGCACCCGGGATCAAGACGTATGCTTCACCAAGCACCGGGATGTGACTGATGGTGCCTTGGAAGGGAAGGTGCCATCCTGCGAGGAAGAAATGGGTGAAGAGGAAACAAGCAGCGTAGGTACGGATGTATTCTGCCATGAACAACATACCGAATCGCATGCCACCGTATTCAGTCCACCAACCTTCGACCAGTTCTGCTTCTGCTTCGGGCATGTCAAAGGGAACACGCTCAACTTCTGCAATCATAGTGATGAGGAACAAAGCCCCACTCATTGGCATCAAGAAAAGGTTCCAAGCCCCAGCACTGTGCTGGAAATGGATGCTTTCGATGATGTTGAATGTTCCAGAGAGGATCGCCACGGAGAGCAAGGTAAGCAGCAATGGAATTTCGTATGCGGTCAATTGAGCAGCGGAACGAATACCGCCGATGAGGGTGTACTTGTTGTTCGAGGACCAGCCTGCGAAGAACACGCCAATCGGTGCGATACCGAAGATAGCGATAGCATAGAGGATTGAAAGATCAGGGTTGGTCGCATAGATACCGCTTGAAAGTGGAATGATCCCCAAAATCAAGAGCGTCGATGAAACGATGAGGAAGGGTGAAACTTCGAAAATGAGTTTGTCTGCTCGTCGAGGGACCATGTGTTCCTTGAGCAGGAATTTCATACCATCAGCGACGTTTTGGAAGAAACCTGGGAAGATTGAGTAGCCCATCCAAGAACGGTTGTTGACTCGGTCGACGGTAGCGAATTTTTCGTCCCGGTTTCCGAAATTCTTGTTCAGCCAGCGGTTGAGTGCACCGATTGGCACACCGGCACCGAAGGGCAACATGTTCCACCATTCACCGGCGGTCACGCCGTTTTCACCGACCCAAAGCGAACGAAGAGCGGTGGTTGCACCGCGACGGTCGTTCATACGAGCGACGGCTTTTCGTTCGATCCATAGGATGGCGAATTGGCTGAAAAACAACATCAAGAACACGATGTTGACAACAGCAAAAGTGCCGGCAGCGAAGGCGATCGACCCTGCGCTTTCTTCGAGGGGTGTGCCTTCAAGGGCAGACACAACAAGTTCGCGGACAGGGGCGTCTTCGCCCAAAAAGATGCTTCGTAGGTCGTAGATGTCATCCATAACAATCACCTCAGCGGTCTGTTTCTCCGATACAGGGGTCAAAGCTACCCATGATTGCCGGAATGTCAGCAATCTTGTAGCCAATCATCGTCTTTGCAACGAAAGGAATGGTGATGAACATCGGAGAGCGAATGGAGAGTCGATAGGGGTTCTTTCCTCGGCCGTCGCCACCGCCTTGAATGTAGAATTGAGATGCGCCGCGGGTGCACTCGTAATTGCTGAATCCGGTTGCGCCTTCCGGTGCACGGGTTGGTGCCTTTGTGAGGATCATCTCATCGCCGCTGGCATAGTTTGTGTTCATGCCGCCGGGAATCTTGTTGAGGGCGTCGAGTACCATCCGACACGATTGGCGCATCTCTTCCATGCGCACACGGTAGCGGTCATAGCAATCCGCACCCTTGACAGAAGTTGGTTTTTCGACGGATGGCTCCCAATCGATTTCGTCATAGACCGAATATGGGTGAGCCCAGCGAACGTCATAGTTGACGCCTGCTGCACGAACGTTTGGTCCCGAAACGCCTGCGTTGACCATTTCTTCTGCATTTGCATAGCCAACACCTTGCAAACGAACCAGCCAGATGGTGGATTCGTCGAGCATCATTTCGTACTCGTCAAGACGCTTCTCGAACAGTTTTGTTTTGGCGATTACACGGTCGGCAAAACCAATTGGCATGTCACGCTTGACACCGCCGATTCGAGGGTAATTGTAGTGCATTCTTGAGCCGCCGAGTTCTTGCAACAGATCGAGGAACATTTCTCGGTCTCGCATGCACCAGGTCATGAGGGTCAAGTTTCCAATGTCGGGACCAAAAGCACCGAGCCACATCAAGTGAGAAGCAAGGCGCTGAAGTTCAGCTGAGATCAAACGGATGTATTCCGCTCGCTCGGGCACATCTGCTTCGAGAAGGTCCTCTGCAGCATAGATGTAGGAGTTGGCCCATGTCATTGCGCTAACGTAACAAAGACGGTCGCAGTACGGGGTCACTTGAGTGAAATCTCGCGCTTCGCAAATCTTTTCGACCCCGCGATGGATGTATCCAAGTTCTGCTTCTGTGTCGACGACCGTTTCACCATCGACCTTCACACGTAGCGTCCACAAGCCGTGCGTCATCGGGTGTTGGGGCCCCATTGTAATCCACATTTGTGCCATAACAATCCCTCACTTAACACGGCCCTCGTCCGCTGGTTTACGCATGAAGCCTTGAGCGTCATCGTACATTTCGTTGTGATCGTGATAGCGAAGCTTGTGTTGCTTCTGCAGAGGATGGAATCCATCTGGGCTGTCGTGGGGGTTGAGAACACGGTGCATGTTTTCGTGGCCTTCGAATCGAATACCGACCAAGTCCCAAGTTTCCTTTTCATTCCAATCGGCGCCGCCCCAAATGGATTGGATGGACGGAACGCTTGGTGAATCACCTTGTGGAAGGGGCATGAAGACTTCAAATTCCATTGGGATGTCCATGCCTTTGAGTTCCTCGGCGACCATCACGTTGTGTGTGTTTGGCGTTTGATCTTGAATTGGTTGTCGCAAAAAGTGGTAGGCGACTTCCCAGCCTCGTTCGTCGGGGCCATCTGGGAAATGAGTGCCTGTGACCATAGAGCAGTAATTGACGCCGAGGTCGTGGCGCATCCATTTTGCCAGTGCGATCCAGTGGTTTGGAGGGCATGCGAGGCGAATGAATGCAAACTTCTTACCGTTGCTGTGGTGCTCGATTGATGCGGTGATGCCCGTGCCTTCAAACCGGTTGTTGATGGCCGACAAACATGCTTCTGCAGCCGAGGTGTTCTGTTCAGGGGTGATGCTTGTGCCCATGTTCAGTCCTCTCCTACAATCACTGGCTTCTCGCTCATACGGTCGGCACTTGGAGCGCCGCCGATTCGGATAATCTTCTCGCGAAGAAGGCCGAATCCATCGATCAGTGCTTCTGGGCGGGGTGGGCAGCCCGGGATGTAAACGTCAACCGGGATAACCGTGTCAACGCCTTCTAGAATGTTGTAAGATTGGAAGTAAGGGCCGCCGGAAATCGCACATTCACCCATGGCGATGCAGTACTTTGGTTCAGGCATTTGCTCCCACAATCGCACGACTTTGTCGGCGAATTTCTTGGTGATTGGGCCGTTGATCAAAAGCACGTCGGACTGTCGAGGGGAAGAGCGGAACAAGACACCGAATCGGTCCCCGTCAAACCGGGGTGTTGCGGCTGCCGCCATCTCAATCGCACAGCACTTGATTCCCAAGTGGAGGGTGAAAAGCGACTTGCGCCCGGCCCAGTTGAAATACCGTCCGGCAAGCACGCTGAGGAACTTCTTGATCCGGGTGGCCTTGAGGGCCTCGTCAGTGACACCGCCGACCATTTCGACAAGTGCGCGGCTGTTAAATGCTGCAAAATTTTCTCCTGCTTCTGCCATAATATCCACCTCAAATGTAAATTCGCCCTCGCTTGCGGAACACGTACCAGACGCCCAGTGACATCGTGGCAAAGAAAACTGCGAGGACCAAGAGGGCGTTGATTGCCTCGTCCACTGCACCTGCTGCTGCATCGGCGGATGTAGCGTCTGATGCCACCATGCCGCCAAGAACCATGAACATGAAAGCGACATCGAACACGAGGAAGATAATCGCATACCAGTAGTACTGGAAGTGGAATTGAATCATTGCATCGCCGACGGGTTCGCTCCCACATTCAAACGTGGTCAAACGGCGCGGGTAAAGGCTGTGATCGCGCTCATATCCTTCGAGCAAATAGGAGCGGGTGATGTGTGGACGGGCCGGATCAACACGAGGGCGGACGACCCAGGTGATGAGAAAATTTGTCAACGGCATGATGATGCCGAGGATTGTCAAAAATCCAATTGAGAGGTAAGCGCTCGGCACCGATTCAAGTCCGGACATATGTTCACCCTGTTGCAAAGCATACGCTCCGCAATTTATCCGACTTGAGGGACCCCCATAAGCGTTCCCAAATTCAACTCATGAGCAATGGGTTTGGAACAGGCCCACTGCGAGGAAGTAAGAGGGAAGAACAAACTCATTTTTCAAAGCCGCCAACATGCCCATCTGCACGTCCATGGCCAAAGGATCCTAGGGCGTGTGGGTTGCGTCAGTCGAGACCTCTCAATCTCGGGTGAAGAAGAGGGTCCAAGATGCATTGAGTGAATCTTCAAAGGCTTTCCAAGGCACGTAAACACTCCAAATGTATACGGCCATCGGGGCCAGAGTCTTGATCATTTCAAGACCGCCCAGATCAGGGAGGAAGCTCACGAACAGCATTGTTCCACCGCTTGCAATCATACCAATCAGCGACCACAACAAAATGAAACCAAAGGAAAGTTTGGTTGCGTGGCCGGTTCGTGCCTCAAGTTCTTTCACGTTCTTCAAGAATCCGAGGACCCTGGCAATCATCCAAAACGGTAATGCGGGGGTGATGAGGAGGAAGATGAGATTCCAAAGCTTGAAACCGCCTTTTCCTACATTTGCATACTGCTTCATCTCGTTGGAATACTGATGATGGAGGTAGAGCCCGTATATTCCAAACGTCACCATGGACAAAGCAAACTGAGTGTTTGGATTCCTAAACGGTACGGGGTTGCGTACCTTCATCGTTGCCAATGTAATGCCGTTATGGCCGCCGTCAATCAAGTTTTGAACGTGATCTTGCTTTCGGACTCGACGGCTCGTTTCCATTGAATTTTGTATCGATGGCATGCCGACACGATAGATGAGCAAAAGAAGCGGCAAAGCGAGAACGATGAGGAAGCCCGACTGAACCTGTTCGGTGGACAAACCGAGTCCGAGGAAGCCCGCGGATGGCACACCTAAGATTTCAATCTCAATGTTCTCTCGATCCACAACACCCGTTTCGATAGGCTCAGCTGAAATAGTGAATTTGAATGTGTCTTCAATTTCTGCAGAAAACGGAGGTCGGACGATAACGTCGATCGTGACCGTTTCGCCAACATCCATCCAACAGGTGAAATCAGAACCTGAAGTTGAACAGTCTGAATCATCTGAAAGACTGTCGAGACCCGTGTTCCACCCTCTGAAACTTTCGGAAGCAAAAATGAGCACGTTGGCGCGAGTGTTTCCTGTGTTGGTAAGGTTCAAAGTGAATTCCAATTTATCCGGGTACTCAAGCGACATTTCAGTGTCAAAGCCTTCGCTTTCAAATTCAAGTTCGTAAACGATTTTCACATCGAGTGTGATTGAAATCTGACCGGAGCGATTCGCGGCGTTGGAAACGCTGGTGACGGTCAAATCGAGGACCCCCCCTTCACCGGTCGAAGCGCCCGGGTTCACCGTTAATTCAAGTTCCATGTAGAGTTTGAACGGTCGAGCTTCGTGCGATTGATTGGAATAAACTGGCAATCCAATCATGATCGTTTCCGCACCGTTTCGGGTGCTTGAAGTGATTGGAACATTGTTGACGTCAAGGAGGAAGGATTGATTCTCGAAGTCCCAGATACCGTATCCAACTGGGACGCTGACTGGGCCATCAATAGGCAATCCATAGAGTGTTAATTGGCGCGTAGCGATGCCTTGCAAACCAGTCAAATCAAAGATTGCTTCATCATTACCATCGCCCGTGTTTTCAACCCATAGCCCGTAGATTTGGCTCCCGGACGGGGGCAATTCTGCGACACCAGACCGTTGATCGATGCCACCGTCAACAAGTCGAACATCCATAGCGAAGTTGCGATCTGAGAGGATTGCCAAGAATTCGAATTCTCGCTGATTATCAGGGACGCCGTCCCCGTCTGCATCCGCGCTGTTGCTGTCGCCTCGGTTGGTGATCCTTGATGTGATTCTGGTGTAAGCCAGTTCTTCTTCACCGTCGACGCTGACCACGAGGAAGACCTCTTTTGTGGAACGTGGTTCGACCTCAATATCAACAAATTGAACGCCGTTTTCATCCTCATAGTGTACGCCCCAGGCAGGGGTCGCAGTTTGTTGCATCACTGAACATCGGAAACTGTCTTTGACGTTTCCGAGGTTTTCGATGGTGATAGGGAATCGCACTTCACTGCCCGAACGACCTGTTTGATCTGTGGCTGGTGCTGTTGCCTCCATACCGTGCACGGCCTTGACCGTCACTCGGAGAACGACTTCATCGTAAGCCGCGCCGCCACTGGAGGGCAGCACGGAGAAAGTGAGGTCGATTTCTTCTGTGGCTAGGGCGGTGATGGGAACGTCCACAGTCACGGTAACGTCAGCGCTTTTCTCAGCACCGTGCTTCGAACCGACGCTCACTGTTGAACTGTCCAAACGTACCGACCATCCAGATGGTGCGCTTGAAGAGGAGACCCTGAGATTGTCAGGCCCATTTCCATCGTTGGTGACGGTGATCGTAGTGGAGCCATTAGATCCTGGTTCAATGTTTGGAAGCAGGGATTGACTGAGCGAAATGCTTGCACCATACGATTGCCCGACCTTCACACGCAGTTCTTTGCTGCACTTGACTTGAGAGCCATCCTTGCCGAGAATGTTGATCACCGACTCAACACCAGCAGTGACCGAATCATCCGGGCTTACTTTGATATCGAAACTTCGGGTTCCATCGCCGCCGTCATAGGGCAGCAAACCAGAAGATGCGCCATCAAAACTGACCCAAGTCGAACGGCTTGCAGGCGACGAGGATTTGGACATGGTGACGGACCAGTCGCTGTTTCCTTCGTTGGTGAGCGTGGCCGTAAGCGTGCCTTCTGAGCCGGGGTCTACGGTGATGGTGGATTTGGAGAGGGTCATTTCACATTCGTGCAGTTCGGGAACCGTCAGGTCAAATTCTTCAGAATCGCTAGCGTTCTGAGTAGGATCGCTGGTGACAACACCGGTCACTTCCCAGCAATACTTGTCAGCTGCTTGACCGTCTGGCACTTCGACAGAGACCACAACGGTGACCGATTCGTTCTGGTCAAGATTGACCGAGTCTTCATCCAGTTCCACGGTAAGGTCGTCTGCGTTTTGACAGCCGCTGCCGTCAATTTCTTCCACTGAAAGAGCAACTGTTTCATTGGTTTGCCCGGTGTTTTCAACTTCTACATCGTACTCTACGACAGATTGTCCACCCCATGTCTTTGAAGTGGATGGCATGGTCACTTCGACGCCGAACACAGCACTACCAGAGCCGTCACCTGCGGTGGTGGTCACCGTCTTAGTTTCTTGAGCAGGAGCGCCCGCAACTTCAGGGGGCGTTGGTGCATCATTGGCGTTGGCAGTGATGGTGGTGTCACAGGTTCCTTCCGCAGTTTGTGTCAGTGTGACGTTCATGCTGGCCTCCCCGTAGTCACCAGATTCGATGGCCAGGGTCGGAGGGGAGATGGTTGAAGAGTACGCACCACATTCTTGAGTTGCTTCTTCAGCAGTCGAGAGCGTTACTGTTGCAGCCATTGATCCAGTGTTGTAGATCCGTACAATGTATTCACCCGATTCACCAGGGTTTACTTCCTGGCCGTTTGAAGGCGATGTTTGAATGGTGATGCTGGCATCCCTGGCCCCGTCTGCGCTTGCCACAGGTGCAAGCGCTGGCACCACCGAGAGCATGAGCAAACCAACGAGGAGAAGGGCACGGCGGGAAGCGTGCTTGGTTGATTCTTGACGGGGGTCCATGACCCCCGGTGGAAGCCTTAGTATCAAAAGGCTCCCCAATGATGTTCATCGAGTTGCTTAGGCTTTAAGCGAGAACAAATGTGGAAGATTCTGCTGAACAATTTACACACGTGTCCAAATCACCAGATTGGCACCCTGGATGGCCCGCTCTGTGGTAACGAGCACCGCAACTAGGGCAGCCTTGCATTGGCCCTGAAATGTTTTGTCGACATGACCAGCACATCGGACCTGGCGCTGTGGTGGAGGGTGACTGTGGTTGGATTTGGGGGGTCACCATCATTGCTTGAGGCGCTGAAGGGGCTTCATCCTTCGATTTCTTGAGGATCATGAACACAAGCACACCGGCGAGGGCAATGAACACAAGCGGACCGAGGATCTCAATCGGAAGTGAGCCACCGGATGTTGCCGTTGGTTCACCTTGGGATTGGACGTCGAAAGTGAAGCTTGGTCTTGTCATTGAACCCGCTTCGACAAGGCTCACCTCGATGCTCCCCGTACCGGGCGTGCTCGCTTCGACCAACAGGCGGATTGTCATTGATTGACCCGGTTGTAAATCTGCTATGTCGTCGCCATCGATTGATGCGCTCCAATCTTTGCTTGCTTGAACCTTCAACTGATGAGAAAATTCCAAGTTCCCAGAGTTGGTCAACTCAATTTCAACTGTTGACTGAGTGCCGGTGGTAAAGGGGACTGATCGCTCTTGATCCCAAGTGGCTTCGAGCACGCTCGCGACGTACAAACCAACCTGTTCTGTGCGTTCAACGCCACTGCCAGTAAGCGTGATGCTGAATGATGGCTCGCTCATTGGAGCCATGGTAGCTGGAATCAGTACGGTGCAAACAACTGGAGACACTTGATTGAACCCGATTGGTTCAACGTCGGTGCATTCACCGAACAGGCCCTGATCAAGAGCGATGGAAACTTCCGGTGCCCATACGACATCTGCGCCGTTGCTGACAAGCCACGTGAACACCAAAGGTTCGCTTGCTGGATGGGAACCTGGTCCCAGCGGGTTGGTCCAACTCGAGCCGTCCTCGAGCACCAAACTGACAAACTGAAGGTCTGGTTCTGGCAGCACTTCGACTTCGAATTGCCCCGTCCAAGTTGAACGGTCAGAGCCAGAATCAAGGTGGAATTTGACCTCACCACTGCGGCCGGTTCCATCGCCTTCGATTCCAATCAATATGTTTTGAGTTGAGGCCCAATTCAACAGAAGGGAGTCCATGCCTGAAACTACACTCCACCCTGTGGGGAGTTCAAACGAGGGGGTGAGGTTGAGGTCGATGTTCCCGCGATGTTCCACTGAAAACATCATGCTGAATGTGGAATCCGGCCTGAGGACACCTAAATTTGTTTCAAGGTCGACATTGATCGTTCGAACTTCTTCCACCTTGATTGGAATTTCAAACACCCAACTGTCTTGGATTTCAGTTTGTGAAATGGCTGTCAATTGTACAATTCGTTCCGCCCCCGCAGCGGTCATCACCTGAGGCGGCGTGAAGGTCATACCAATGGTACGCTGGCTGTCTTGGTCGATCAGTCCAGTGGAACCTGAGGTTGCGCCCGGGTCGCTGGACAAATCATCGAACCCTGCAGACCAACCCGCTGGAGCTTGGAGGAACAAATCGTAACCAATCCTTGCGTTTCCAATGTTGAACAGACGAATATCCATCGATGTTGGGTCGGTTGGAGAAACCGGCACAATTTGATAATCGTATTCAAGGCGAAGGTTTGCAAGTTCAGGCACGATGAAATCAAGGTGGTAAGGGTAAGTTACGCCGTTATCAACGTCGATTCCAGTTAAATCAATCCTGTAAGCACCTGGTTCGGGCGGGGTTGGGTGAACAAGGGTGACCGTGATGTTGGCTGAATCTTGGCCTTCGAGGCTAAAGTTCGATTCTGTCGCCCCAACATACCAAGATTCTGATTGCCCCGTTGCGATGTTGGTGATCCCGTCTGTGCTCATGCTCGCGTTGGTGGCGATCAAGGCCGTGTTGGTGAGGGATACAACCCATGAAGTGGTTGGAGTGCTGGTGTTGAGCAGCGTTTGCTGTTGGGGTGATGCAAGCAATTTGACACCAGGCGCCGTTACGTCAACCACGACATCATGGCGATTGTTGTTTTCTAAAATCTCCTCTATATCATCATCCGGATCGATGATAAACGACAGGGTCGTTTCACCAGAGTCCTGTGGTGTCCAATACCAGATCTGGGTCTTGGTTGAGCCGGCACCAACTTCGATGTTCTCTGTGTCAATGAGCGCGTTGTCGACTCGGAATTCGATGTCAAAGAAATCAGCCTTCACGTTGCCGACATTGAACACTTTAGTGGTCAGTTGCACCTGATCGCCAACCTGAGGAATGGTGACAGACATCTCAAACTGGTCAATCAAAAATTCTGGATCGGGGCGCAGATCGTTCACACCGTGGCCACGGACGGCGATGGAGAATGGTTGTGCAGTGCTCCCGCCGTGGAATGTGTCTTTGACCTTGACCGTCCAAACTCCAACTTCGGCTGAATCGAGAAGAACGACTTCTAAGTTGTTCAGCGTATCACCTGAGCCGCCCGTCGTCGAGCGCCCATTGGCAAAATCATTACCGAGGTAAATGATTCCTGAAGGGGAGGTGAGTTCCAAATCGAGGTTGTTCACAAGTTGTTTTGAGGAAAAGGTAGAACCTCGTTCATCCGACCATGCCAGCACTGTTTTCCCCCCGCCGTTGGATTGAGTGATGTTGAAAGTGTAGCTTTTTGAATTTCCAGTACCTGAAAGAACCGAACGGTCATCCACCCAAATACCCTGGCCCGAGGTCGGAGCAAGGGTGTCCCTCAAGTTGACTTTGCCCCATCCTTCGTTGTCGTTAGGGATGTCGCGATTGCCAATATCGGTTGCTCCTAAGACCATTAGCGCCTTGACCAGAGCCCCTTGAGGGGACGGTCGCTGAGCGATTTCTTCGAGGTATTCACGAATCATTGCTGCTGCCCCTGCAGCATTCGGAGTGGCCATTGAAGTTCCAGTGTATTCGAGGTAGTAGGTGCTCGACCATGTTGAACCGCCGGTGTCAGCGGCTTCTTGGGCCCGACACGAACGGACATAACCGCCCGGTGCGATGACGTCGGGTTTGATCCTTCCATCATCGGTGGGCCCGCGGGAGGACCCTGACATGATTGTATCAGGAGATCCTGAGTATCGGTTTTGATGGTTCCCGACAGTGATTGTGTTCTTAGCCGTGGCCGGCGCACCAACCGTACCGCTGTTGGGGCCATCGTTGCCTGCAGCAAAGAGGATCGTGAGGCCGTCTCTGCCGTTGTAATAACGGTCATAGTAATTCGACCGGTCATCAACGTCTTCAGCAGAGGAGGTGTACTTTCCGTGGTCGCTTGTTTGAGAGGAGCCCCATGAATTGGTGTGGGTTCGTGCACCGGCTGAATAGGCGGAGTTGAGCAGGTAATTGAGCGAAGGTGATTGGAAATTGCCCGTGTTATCGTTCTCCATTGCTTGGAAATAGAGATCCGCTTCGGGGGCAACTCCGGCATAGCCACCTTGAGTCCCATCACCGAGCACCGTACACGAAACGTGTGTGCCGTGCCCTGAATGCTTGTCTGCTGTTGAACCGTCACCAATCACGTCGTTGTTAGCGATGACGCGGGTTCCGAAATCACCGTGGTCTTCGTCCAAACCGGAGTCAGCAACGGCTACAATTTGCCCTGACCCATCCAGATCAGTGGTGAAAAAAGTGGTCATTTCTGCGGTCCTCATGTGGCTACGAGCGTTGTTATTGTAGGATGTAAAAGCGGGGTCGAATTGGAATGAGCGCAACGAAGGTTGTGCCATGAGGGTCAGCACATCAGTGGTTGAGAGTGCCCCCTCGTAACGCCCTTGATCCCACTTATGGGCTTCTTCGAACACCAACGGAGCAACATCAGCCAGATTCTGCACCACCGAAGCCCCTGTTGAATCAACAAAATCGACGCCATCAACCGGGCCGAGTTCATTTCGCCAGCCCTCAATGCGCATCAGTTGGCCTTGGAGGTCGTTGACTCCGTTTTCGAGCAACAACACATCGAGCACAGCGTCGTCCACCAGCAACGCCATCGGAACATGGTGTTCAACCGCAACCCCTTCGAGGTGCGCGGCTGCATCAAGGGCTGCAGGGGTGCCCTGAACAATCAGCCCTGATGGCGAAATGTATTCTCGTACGCTCAGGCCTTGCACATCGTTCAATCCGTTGCGCACGCCTTGAAATTCATAGGCGTCATCAATGAGAAGCAAACGGAGGTCCGCTCTTCCTTGCAACCATTCCGGGCCAAGAGGCCGGTCCAATTGCAACCCTTGATCGTCAAACATTCCGATTCGACTCTCGGCTGTGACGCTGCGAACTTCCTCTGTGCTACCTTGATGTGAAACGCCGAACGCTTCTGAGAACACGCCGTCAACCAAATCAAAGCGAACCCATTCGACGCCATCCCCGTTCTGTAGGGTTTCTTGTGCCTCGTTGTTGGAAAAATCCATTGATGAGCACGTGCTTTGCACGACGAATAAAGCGACGAGGAACCACGCCGCGAGCACCGTGCGGCGTGCTTGCATGTTTTGGCCTTTCATCGCCGTGCTTTATCGCTTGGGGTCTGCTGAACAATGTCGAAGGGAGAACTTAGGGTGAACTCATTGGCCAAATTGTTCGCTCAGCTTTGTCCATGAAAAATTCTGTCGCCCAATAACCGACCTCATGCTCCCAAGTTTCGCGCTGTTCGACGTTGTTGTAATCCGTCCACTCGAGTTCGATGGTGATGAGGTATTCATCCCACACCGTGTAACCAATCACAATCATTTCCAAATCGTCGCCCGCGATTGAAGAATGGGCGTCAATCGTATCGACTTCGATGCGCATCGACTGGTAGATCTCGCTGCCGTTTTCTGATGCAAAGTGAACTTGAACCACGACGTCGGTGATCGCCCTGCTGCCCGTGTTGTGAATCTCGGACATCATGAGATGCCCGCCACGCTGCATGTATTGAGTTTCGACGTTGACGCTGTCCCGTGGAAGCACCCAGTACCAACCACTCAACACCACGCCGATGAACATCAAGAGAACGATTCCAGCGAGGGCCACTTGGCGCGGTGAGATTTTCTGACCAAGAGAGTCGACCGCCTCTTTCGCTCGCCTAACATCTTCCATGGTCTCCGCCATGTCTTCATCTGCATCCAATGCGGCAAGATTGAGCAGTCCGGCTGGATTGCCGCCTGAAATCTCGTCCTCATGAACCAACATTTCCCCCTCGTCACCGACGGGGATTTTCTTTCGTTCACCAGACATTCAATCACCTCAAAAAATCATAGCTAATCCACTAGCAATAATGGATGTAACAGGCTCGACGAGGAGTACGTGAGTCGTTTCTACAGAGCCTCCTGAAAAGGTTCCAACCAGGGAAAGGTCAGTCACCATGCCGTTGACGCCAATCGAAGATGCGGTGGGGATTGGGCCCGTGAATTGCGTGTCGAGCAACACGCCACGGCCTTCGAGTTGCCAATCGCCTAGAACCGGAACATAATAGCCGGGCTCGACGCTGACTTCAGCGCTTGCTATAATGCGGCCTTTGTCCAAGTCATCAAGAACGATCACCGGATACTGCATTGGGCCCGTGTACACGTGGATTGTTGCCGATTGGAGGTTTTCTCCGATCACTTCCACCCGCTCGATGACGACGCCTGGGGCTGATGGCACGTCTGTTTGTTTGATGTAGACGCGTTCCACGCCTTGACCGTCTGAGACAATTCTCATGCCCCAATCGTCCGTTGCTTCCATGATGAAGGTCTTTGGTAACCCTTCTGCAAGCATCAACACGTCGCCTTTCGTATCGACGGCGCGACCGCTCGCTTCGAGGTACAGATCCATATTCTCGGTGTTTGAATGGTAATCAAGCGTCATCATGCCTTGGAAAGCAATGTCTGCACGGATGTCAAATTCTTTTTCTGGCTGAGCAGCAAGGCGCATCTCTCCGGGTAGGTTACGCATGAACGCCGTCGCTGGCCACCATTGATCATCGACGTAGCGCATTTGCTGAATCATCAATGAATCCGCTGAATAGCCACCCGCGGTTTGGTATTCCGGGGGTACGGTGACGTTGATGAGGAATATATCACCAACTGTGGCGGTGAATCCAGTGGACTGTGGGACGCCGATCAACAGGGCTTCCACTCTTGTCATGGCACGCCGATCGATGAACACGGCATGAGCAGAATCGAGCCTCGTACCAAGGTCATAGGTCATTTCAATCGAGACTCGAGGCACCGTTAGGTTGTCTTGAGTTGAAAAGACGGCGTTTGCAAGGACATCGCTTGCTTTCGTGGTGTCCAAACCGTCGATGACAAGTTGGGCATCCCTGCCTTCGAGTCCGTTGATGATGAGGCTGAATTGTTCGCGAAGTGGCTGCCATCCATCCATCGCCAAATCGACTTCATAGACCGGGATGTCATTCACGAGTTTGAAGTCGTATTCGATGAAAATGCGACCCGATGGAAGGCTTGGCATCCATGTCTGGAGGTGCCAAGATCGGCGCAACTCTTGCGTAATGCCTTGTTCGGCCCAGACTGAAGCGTTCACCCCTCCTAATTCGCTGTCGAGCACGATACCGTCTTCGAGTATGCTTGCGGCCAGTTCTGGGTAGGAAATATTGGCGTCTTCAAGCGCCTCTATGAAGGCAGGAGCTTCTGAAGGTGAGACCTTGTAGTCTGCTAAAATCTCGTTGACAACACTGCGTCCACTGAGCGTGAAGGTTGGCATTCTGCTGTAGTTGAACGTCACAAGTGAGGCTTCATTGAAGTTTGCTGACACGCCGTGAACCCACTCTGGTTCGACGTTGATGTTGGAACCCTTGCGGATGTCAGCTGTGAGGTTGAACGCTTCACCGGTCACCAAATCAAGACCGAGCGACATGTTGCTCTCATCTGTTGAAACTCCGCCTAAATCAACGGTCATTCCGTAGACCATGTCGTTGATCACGCTACCAAAGTCAACAAGGTCGCCGAGGAAGAACGACAACGCTTCGACACCCTCGCCTTCATCGAAGGTTGGCAACTCAAGTCCTGTTGAATCGACGGCGCTCGGGTAGGCGACGGTGATGTCGGCCGGTAATGGATTGATGGCAATGCGCCCGTTCATACCCTTGAATTTGTCAACATAGTCAGTTTCATCCTCGAGCAAAATGTTGAACGGTGCTGATTGTGCGCGGGTCAATTCAATTCTTGAATTCCCTTCTGGACCTGTCGAACCAGGTTCAAGCGGTGAAAGTCGTTGGACGCTGGTGACTTCTGAAATGGCAACGCTCAGGCTCGCTTCGCCGAGGTCTTCGTTGACCCAGAAGCGGAAGTGGTCGCCGTCCATGGTCAGCGGGTTCGTGGCGTTGGTCATTTGGATATGAATGGACTCCATTGGTTCATTGGCTACGTAACCAACGGTGTCGCCCAGCACAATTGAAAACGCTTGAGGGAGGCCTTTGAGACGAATGGCATTGCGTTGCTCTGCAGATTCTCCCCCGTAGGTGATTGTACCGATCGGTGCGCTTGCAGAGTATGTCATGGCCTCTGAAGTTTGAGTGAGATTGAACGTGCTTGGCCGGTTTGAAACGGTCGCCGATTGACGGGTTGCGTTTGTCAAATCTCCGTCATCATGGCGCATGTGCCCGATGAGAAGTGGGCCTCCATCGAGCCCGCGCAATTCCATCTGACGAACATCATTGATTGGATCGTAGGAGTGTTCCACGTCCGTAATACCACCGATGCGCGCACTCATTGCCACCGGTACGAGTGGTTCAATTGGTCCTAGCCGGCCGTTGACGGTTGTGATTTCGGTATCTTCTGAAAGGAGAATGTGGTCGATTTCAGGCAACCACGGGTTGTCACTGCTTGAAATTGAAAAGGTAACTTGGCCAATTGGCATTGGCTCCCTGATGGAATCTGGCAGGGTCTCTCGAACTTGGTTGCGGCAATGCAATTCGACGACACCGCCTTCGGAGCCTGCGGTACCTACGATTGAATCTGGTAAACCGTTGACGATGTCACCAACATCGAGGATCACTTCAACGATGGTCAGAAGAGCGTTATCGAAAAGTTGGGCGATGCTGTTCAGATTTGGATTATCGAAATTGACTCGGCTTAACCCGCTTTCTGGGATCTGGAAACTTCCCTCGACAATAATGACATTGGGCACGTTGTCTATGACCAATTCGAGCGAGGAGCGGTCGGCTTGGTAGCCCCCTCTCATGAATGTGGATTTGTATTCCAATCGATCGATGGATTCGGTGCCTGCGATAACGATGAGCGTGTTTGGAGGTTGTGCAGGGTTAACCGGCAAGGTGGGGTCGTTGACGTTACCCGTTGAATCGCCTGTGAAATTTTTGATGGCGATGATGAGCGAGAGGCGATCTGGAATGTTGCCAGGGAATCCTTCGGACCCGGGTGCTTCTCCGATCATGGTGAAGATCGCTGCAATTTCTTGGGCTGGCATTGAGCCGGATGGAAGCCCCCGAATCCAACTGCGTGAATCGGTGATGTTGCCGAACGGACTGTCGCCTTCCGGGGTGTTTGAGCGGTCTTCGAAGTAGTGAAGGTAGAGGTCCACGCCGACGTCCGAATAGATTTCCACGGTATCAAATGTGTTCTGGCCAAGGTTGTCATTACGGAGGGTGATGTCGACTTCTTCGGGTAAGCGGGTCTCTCCTTTCTCGGGATGGAAACCGACGTCGATGTAAGCAGTTTCAAGCACAGGCGCGGCTGTGCCGCTGCCATATCCATCAAACCGAATGAAACCTACGCCGACCCCTAGGCCGCACTTGTGGTCGTCGCTTCGAGCGAGGTGATCTGCGATTGGATCAAAGTAAGATTCATCCTCGCAATCGGTCTGTCGGTTGTCCCCCGGCGCATCTGGATTCGAGACTCGAATTGCATACGGTGCTGAAATCGACGTGAGGCTCAAGTCGCTGGAATTGAAGGTCCCGCCCAAGAGAGAGGTGACAAAGCCAAGTGTGTCGGTAATGAGCGCATTGACGGAAAAGGCCATTCGTTGAAGACCGACTGAAACCGTATGCTGGTGAGGGGGTTGTGTGAATTGGGTGTCGATCACAATCGCGTACGATTCAGATTCCTGAAGTGTCAAGTCAAAAGCAAGGCCTTTCATCATGCTGACCTCTAAGTGGGCCAAATCATTCCAAAGCGGATCGTCTTGGTCCAGCGCTGTCACCGACCATTGGAAGGTCGGACGCACCCACACTTCCTCAACGCAAGGTACGGTCACTGCTGGAATGCCGGGCGCTGGGCTTGGGGTAATCACACAATCACCAAGCTCGATACCAAAGCCATCGCCTTGGGTAATGATGCCCTGAATCGTCAATCCGACGGATAAATCATCGCCACCATCGCCGTCGATATCGATGTAATTGTTGAATAAAACCAAATCCGTGCCAACCAAAAGTTCGCCCGTGAAGGTTCCTTCTTGCCATGCTTCGAAGGATGGACCGTTGTTTCTGGATGAGAAATTCACGTAAATTGCATAGGTATTGATCCCGATGCCTAACGGGTTGTCGAGCCCCAAAGAACTCACTGAAAAGAGCGTCTCAAATAGATTGTAAGGCCAGCCATCTGGCTGGGTCGAGGTATCAATAAGGAACTCATAGGGGCGCGGATGGTCGACTTCAAACGGGGTACTGTCTCGTAATGAAACGTTGCTCAGGTAGGCGCTTGCCTCACTCAAAGCGTCGTTTTCATTGAGCGGGCGAGCGTTAAGATCGACCGCATTGAGGGCCTCAAGTGCTTCTTGGGTGGCGAGTTCATCTTCACCGCTAGCGGTTCTGGAATTGAGCGTCTCTTCGAGCGCATCGAGCACACCAAAGTCGTCCCGTGAGACCGACAAATCTGCCTCGACAGGGGTCCCAATCGAGGCCATCATTAGGAAAACCAAGAACACGGCCATGCGGCGAGGGTCTCGCTTCTGGGGCAATCCTGCCCGTAGAACACGAACGGCACCCTTCTCCATGATTCCAGCAGGAAGAGCCACTATGAGAACCCATCCCCTTCTTGGTTCAAATTTCGCACAAAATAAAACCTGTACATCGCGTCATGCCTTGACAATGTTGTCGGTGTTGCACGATGGACAAGCGACCACGGCTTGAGCGATGCCTTCTGGAAGAGTCACAGAAAATTCTGCACCACAAGCTTGGCAGGTTCGGCGGGTCGAAGTGTCAACTACTGGCTCGGGTGAAGCAGGCGTGGACGTTGGTTCTGCCTCTGTGGCTGCGGGTTTGGAAACTACGCTGCTGGGAAGCTGTATGCCACCGCTCTTGACAACGGTTTGGGGTGCTTCAGCGGGCATGAGGTCGGTGACAAACTCTTGCATGGCCGCTTGTGGTGCAGGGGTTGTTTGAGGCGTTTCGTCATTGAGCAACGCCATAGCATCTGCTGCTGCCGCTTGACTGCCAGCACTGAAGGCCGGAACGGCGGTTGGGGGAGCGAAGGCCGAAGTGGGTTGAGTCGATACATTCGAGCCGTAAATCGATTCGAGTTCGGCTGCTTTGGCCTCTTCCTCCTTGACCGCTGATGAAGTCACCTCAGAGAGATCAAGACCGGCTAAGACGACGGCAGGGGCGAACATTGGAGTTTTGCGAGAGTCGATAACTTGGGCGATGTGGGCCTTTGCTTCGAGTTCGCTGAGTCCGCGACCAACAAGAAGATCGACGGCGATTCCATGTTGCCAACGACGATGCCCGACCAGAGCAATGCCCATGGTCAAGGTTCCAATGAACAACACCATGAGCAGCAATCCAGCGATGCTGCCTTCTTCTGCGGGCTCACCAATCTTGATTGTGAACGCGTGGCTGTCTGAATTGTTCGACGGGTCGAATACCGTAACAACAACCGTGTAGGTCCCTGGTTGCTTGAAGGTGAGGTCCGCTTTGCTACCGGTTCGGTCCGCATCGTCCCGGTCATCACCGTTCCCATCGCCGTCAAGTTCCGGATTCAAATCCCAGTGGTACCGCAGTGCAATCGTGTTGTCGAAAGGGTCACTCGCCGATACAGAGCAGGTGATGGCTTGGTCGATCATACCGCTTGAAGGAAGAACATTGAGGCTGCTTTGTTGAAGCACGGGTAAGGTGTTGTCTACAACGACGACGGACGTCGCGGTGCTGTTGGTGTTGCCAGATGAATCGGTAACGGTCAGCACCACTTCATGGGAACCAATGGTGGTCCAGGAGACGAGAATTGTGTTGTTTTGGCCAAACAAAGCCCCGTCCACGCTCCACGAACACAATGAAATTTCATGGTCGTCGCTGCTGCTGTCGCAATTGAGCACCAAAGCGTCGTTGACAAGCAAACGCCACCCGCCTGCAACCGGTTGGCCGTTGCCGCCTATTCGAGCGGTTGGATCGATGATGTCTTGGACGTCAATCGAGGTGGTTTTCGATGCCATTTGACCGGTTGGGGAGGTCACCCACAGGGTCACGGTTCGCTGGCCTGGTGTGGACCATGTCGCTTCAGTCTGCCAACCTGTGCCGTCAGCATCGTTGTTCGCAGTCCCATCATTGTCGGAATCGACATCGGCATCAAAGTCCCAAAGGGCGGATTCGATTTGGTTAAGGCGATTCGGGGTCATCATGGCGTCAAAGGCCACTGATTCACCGATGCTTGTGGCCCCGTTTGCATCGCTGGTGATCACGGGGTTGAGCGTTGGTGACAATTCCACACGAACGGTCATTCGGACATCTGTTGAGCCGTCTGCACCGCCAACAGGCGTGTCGGTGTTGTCTGCAACGAGGAACAATGCTTCACCATCCAGCTCATTGGGAACAATCCAAGAAAACGAGGAGGTCCCTTCCACTGCTTGAAGCGCCGCTCCGGTGATGTAAAGCGTGCCAACGCCACCTGTGGTGTAGAGGGTGTTCATGCTCTGTGTTTGGAGGTAAACATCGCCTTGACCTTCCAAAGACCAAGCGCTCACAGCGACGGTTGTTCCTGCATCCAGGCGAAGGTCCCCATCAGAGAGGAGGGTGGTGTAACTGTCAGGCTCCATGCCGATTAAATCGTGGTACGGCGTCCAATATGCCTCATCTATTGCCGCCACACTGAGGCTGGCACGGCTGTCATTTCCGCCCTGGTCGCCCAAGCCTTGGTCGCCGTCATGGTTCAGATTGTCGAACACAATGTACCATGTCTTTTGCGAAATCGATGCGGGTACCTTCCAGTGGAAAGAAAAGGAGCCAAGCGCGGATTCTGTTGACGGCACCGGTTCGAAAGAAGATCGGTAGGATTGGCCCAAATCATAGGGCTGTATTGTGTTCTGATCGAACACCAGCACGTCCATTGCGTCTTGGATGATGTCGATGTTAATGTCAAAAACATCGCCAGGCATTAACACGCCGAGGGACACTTTGACACATTCGCCATCGGAGATTGCATCGGAACTCGAAAACGCCTGAGCGGTGGTCTCGCTGCACCCCGGTGCCGCACGCCCTTGATCAGCAAAAGCCGATGGAGGTACCGTGAGCATGATGAACAACAGGGCCACGACAACACTGGAACGCATGTTCTGCTGTTGCTCATCGCCCACTTGAATGATGTGGAAGAATGTTTCACGCGGCCCAGCCATTCCCGGTCCAACTGAGGTGGGCAACGGCCCCTTGTGGATCGACTTGAATTCGGTCGCCGTCGTTCGCCAGTGTGATGCTCAGCGATTCAGGTGAAGGAGCATCTCTTGCTTCATTCAAAGCGGTTGAACCGTCTTTAATTCGGGCACTGAAATGAGTGAGAACGAGGTTTTGGGCTTTGCATGCAACCGCTGTACGTACAGCCCCTTTCGCTGTGGTGTGCAGGTGTTCGGTGGCGTGACTCGCCGTCGCCTCCAAAAAGGTCGCTTCGTGAATGAGAACATCAACCCCGTCAACCGCACTGATGCCTGAGGATTGCTCGGCCGTATCACCCGAAACGATCACGCGACGTGGTTGTAATGCTGGCGAACGGAACGAGGCGGACGTGAGTATTTCCCCTGATTCGAGCGTAACGTCGCGCCCCTGGCCGAGTTCAGTTTGTTGGTGGCTGGTCAGTCGTAATTCAGCTGCCTTCAATCGATTGAATTTGCCTGCTTTCTCCTTGGATTCGAACATCCAAGCGCACGATGGAACGGTGTGATTTGTCGGCAAGGGGACAAGTTTGACACTTTTCCAGCCTGCTGGTTGTGGCATGGCGTCGAGTTTTATCACCGCGCCATTTACCGGATCGAGTTCGACCCAAAAATCGGTGGTGGCATCGCCAAGAATCCAGCGAACCCCATACCCCAGTTGGGCTGAGGTTGCACCCAGGGCGTGCCATGAATGAAATTGACGAGCGAGTTCTGCTGGTGGCGCGTCGCTGGGGAGAGGTTGACTTGCTAGCAAAGCCTCGAGCACATCTGGCGAACTCGGGCCGATGACGAGCAGGGGCTTATTGCGACGATCGAGCGCCATGGTTTGCAACCATGGAAGCAACCCCCACGTGTGATCTAAATGACCGTGTGTTAAGCAAACTGCATCAATTCTGGCCGCTCGTAGTGAACCTGTTGGTTGGTGGTTTTTCAGATTCTTTCTGTGCCGAGCGTATCGGACTTGGAAGCCTTCACCCGCATCGATCACAGCAATACCATCGTCGCATGAAAGCAAACTTCCACTGACATCACGGGCCCCTGCAGGTCGTGCGGAGGCAGTGCCAAGAATGTGAAGTTCCACTGCAATCAACGCCTCAAGAATTCAATGGGATTGGTGTTGGTGGGAACCAACGAAGAAGAACAATCTGGTCGATCGCTCGAACCCAACGCCAGGGTATTGCAATATGAACCGAGCCTTCGACGAGTTCCCCGTCGGGATCTCGTACAAACAAATGGGTGCATTGCAAACCATTTGTGTCGACCACAGCATCGTGAACCACGCCAAGACGGCGTCCGTCAGGCAAGAACACCTCAAGCCCCCTCAGGCGGGAAACGGTGTCTTCGCCACGAACCATAGTTGAGCCTCACATGTGCGAGTGGACGACGGGCAATAAATCAAACCCGAAACAACAGGAATTGAGTTGCATTGCCAAACACCGGCAAAAGAGGCAAGTGAAGTGCTTCACTTACCGCGGTTGAGGTTTGCCTTGAGGGACGGTCGCAACTTCTCTGCGCCCTTACCCTTCTTGTGCAATCCACGTCCGCGCTTTCCGGCAGAGGTCTTGCCACGGTAAGCTCGCCCACGGTGGGAGGTCTTGCCGTTTGCAGCGCAGAACACACCGAGTTGCTTATCCTTGATGATAGCAGGGTGGTGGGTATCGATCATAATCACTTCGTAGAACTTGTGCTTACCGTCTTGGCCAACCCAGTACGAGTTGAGCACTTCGAGGTTAGGGAAGTGGCGTGCAACACGCTCTTCGGCCATTCGTTGAGTGTTCTTGGCCATGGTGATCTTCTTGATACCGGCCTTGGATGGCTTTCGCTTCATGTGAATCTTGCCCTTTCGCAATCCACCACGGCGGATTCGGGTGCGGATCACGACAACGCCTTGCTTTGCCTTGTATCCAAGGGAGCGGGCAGCATCGAGGCGGGTTGGTCGCTCAATGCGGCAGTTGACGGGTTCACGGCGCCACTGAGCCATGCGAGTCTGCCTGTACATGTGAGGCAGTGCCTCGTTTGGGCGCTTCCAAGTTTGACGAACGTGTTGGTACAATCCTTGAGCCATGATGAACACCTACGCTTCTCAGCATCCAGCCGACAAAACTCCCCTT
>MDSV01124270.1_pt1 | contig 23034 bp, 39 predicted proteins | sample 810851 | NCBI WGS metagenome assembly MDSV01 (sample SAMN05326640, study PRJNA326480) | marine metagenome | isolation source: seawater | place: Atlantic Ocean: North East | collected 2012 | reverse complement strand
TATTTCCTCATCTAATGGTTTATTTAATGTAGTATCAGCACCTGTGCAATATGGTAATCCAACTCTTTCTCTTTCCATATCCATCATCCATATAACTCTATATTGATTAGTTAAATTACAAGCACTATGCACATATTCATCATTGAATCCAAATGGTCCATCTTTCCAATAAATTGGTTTACCGTTTATTTCTAGAAAACATCTACCATCAGGTATAATGATTGGCAAATGTATACGTACTCTATTAGAACCAATGTTTGTTGCACCAGTATGTCTTGATAGAACGGTGTTTGGTTTTAACATGACATAATCCATGATTGGACAATCATCACCAAACTCTTTAATTAGTTTTGTTGCTGTTGGAAATCTTTTATTTACCCATATCATAGGTGCAGGATCTTGTACTTTATCTGGTCCATTTGAATAATATTTTATTTGCATACTTGTCCAACCACTATAGTCTGTCTTACCATCCACTTTAACAGCATCTTGTAATGCATATCTAGATTCTTTTGGTGGAGCCCATCTCTCATTCTGAAAATTATATTGTTGTGTTATCCTTGGCTTTGCATTTTCAAAACCTTCTTGTTTGACTACATCTGCAATAGTCTGCTCTTTATTTCTAAAGAAATCTTCTCTTAAAGCTTTTTGATATGTAGATAGATATTCTAAGAACTTATCGAAATCTGTCTTATATCCAAATTCATTATATAAAAAATACTGAGCCTCAGGCTGGTACATCTCTAGGTTTCCATTTAATTGGTTTAAAATCTCTTAAATGTGTCAGTCTTAGTCTTAAATGAATCATATCATTTATACAGTTCTCATCATCTCTTTGCTGCCACTGTAATAGAAACTCCTGTATTTTAGCTTCATTCTTCTTCTCACTTTCAAAGACAATATCCTTATGTAAGTCATCATTGGTATACTCTTTGATAATGTTTGAGCTACCGTAATACTTTTCAAATTGTTTGTCAGTTTTGCCTGAATAACCGATATAGTATCTGCCGTCAGGAAAATAGGTGCAATATACCCTATGATTTTTTTTGATCGCCATGTAAAATAATCTCCATAATATAGTATTATATTTATATGAGTATCAAAGCTGGAAAAATATGGGGTCAAACTGAGCTGATAGCTGCTAACGGCGCGCTTGAATTCCACCGCATAGAATACAAAGCGGGATATAAATGTAGTGAACATGAACATCAGTTCAAATGGAATGGCTTTTATGTAGAGTCTGGACAAATGCTAATAAGAGTTTGGCAGGAGGATCAAGAAGGTCTTATTGATGAAACTATTTTAAATCCAGGAGAATTTACACAAGTAAAACCTGGCAAGATACACCAATTTGAAGGTCTTAAAGATGGTGTAGCTTTTGAATTATATTGGGCAGAGTTCAATCATAATGATATTATAAGAAGAACAGTAGGTACAAAGACATGACACCAGAAGAATTACAAGGATATATTGTAATACTCGCACCATTAGCTATGGCTATTGTTGCTATGAGTATATTTACTTTACAAGATAAGAAGATCAAAACATATACTTTATTTGATATTACTAAAGATAGAAATGCACATCACAAAACTTTTGATAAACAAGGAATGTTGAAATATACGGAAGGAGACAATACGTAATGGGAAAACATTTAAAAACATCTATGGATGAAAAGGTAATACATTATCTAGCGATTGAGGTACATAAACTAGATCCTAATAATGAGACATTAAATAGATTTAGATCAATGCAAACCGATAATGGTTATGAGATCGATAAAGTGTTAAAAGAATATGACAAAACGAAAGCGTATCCAACGCATTACAACACAGACGGAACATGGAAAAACAAGGGCACACAAGGAGTTGTTTGGCCATGATACCCCTTACGGTCACAAAGTAGAAACTGACAAAACTAAAGTCATACCACGCAAATCTAAATATAACAAGAAGTTATAAAAAGAATATTCTTTAGATCATTGTCAAAATGGTCAATAATATATCACCTATTTATCAATTAACGGAGTATAATCCAATTAAATATTTTGTAATGAAGAAACGCCTAAACCACTGGAAAGCTGAACATCCGAAAACTTGTAGATTCTGTGAAGTTGCGCGTGACCTTAGTATCTTACTTAGTACTATTTTCATGCCACTTGGACTTGCAATGATCGGACATTATAGCTACTACTGACAATGCAAATATAAACTGCGTTGAAAAAATTAGGGGCTTCGAGTATAAATATATTGACTTGCTGATAATCAGGAGTCATTTGTAAACTTGCTTTTTAAAGGAGGAAACTATGAACGCAATTACATTCCCAAGGTCTGCCTTTATCGGATTTGACCGTCTTTTCGATGAACTAAACTCAACACATTGGTCAAACATCGATAACTATCCACCACATAACATTGTTAAAACAGGTGAAGATAAGTTCGCTATTGAACTTGCTATCGCTGGTTTTGGTGAGAAAGATATTGATGTCACAGTCAAAGATGGTGAGTTATTCATCACAGGTAATACACAAGGCAAGAATGATGCTGAAGACAAAGAGTATTTGTTTAAAGGTATCTCTGCTAGAAAGTTCAAAAAAACTTTCAAACTTCAAGAATATATTGAAGTCACCAATGCAGCCATTTCAAATGGTATGCTAGTAGTCGAATTGGAATACAAGCTTCCAGAAGAAAAGAAGCCTAAAGCCATTAAGATTAATAAAGGTGAGCCTGAATATCTGAAAGGATAATCTAAAAAAAATCTCTAGTAGTGGTATAAATATATCAGGAGTTGGTATACTCTTCATAAAACAACCAACAAAGGAATATTATGTCACTACTAGAAAAACTCAAAAAAACTTCAACTGTCAAGTCAACGGCAGTACTTTCAGACTCAGCATTATTTAACAAGAAAGATATGGTTCCAACAGATATACCTGTTGTGAATATTGCATTATCTGGTTCTGTTGAAGGTGGTCTGACACCAGGATTAACCGTACTGGCTGGTCCATCAAAACACTTTAAATCAAACTTAGCTCTACTTATGGCTGCAGCATATCTTAAAAAGTATGAAGATGCTGTATGTCTATTATATGATACAGAATTTGGTATTACACCTGAATATCTTGAAAGTATGAATGTAGATCCACAAAGATGTATACATACACCAATCGAACATGTAGAACAACTTAAGTTTGATATTACAAAACAACTAGAAGAAATAGACAAAGGCGATAAGGTTATTATTGTAATTGATTCTGTAGGTAATTTAGCTTCTAAGAAAGAACTTGAAGATGCACTTGATGGTAAGTCAGTTGCAGATATGTCAAGAGCTAAAGCACTTAAATCATTATTTAGAATTACAACACCTTATCTTACAACAAGAGATATACCATTAATTGCGGTAAATCATACATATAAAGAGATTGGAATGTTCCCTAAAGACATTATGTCTGGTGGTACAGGTATCTATTACTCAGCAAATCAAATCTTATTTATGGGTAGGCAACAAGAAAAAGATGGTACTGAAATCTCAGGTTATAACTTTATGATGGGTGTTGAAAAATCTAGATTTGTTAGAGAAAAAACAAGACTTCCATTATCAATATCATGGGAAGGTGGCATTAACAAATGGTCAGGCCTTCTTGATATAGGACTAGAACTTGGATGGGTGACTAAACCATCTGTCGGTTGGTTCGAAGGTACTAATCCTAAAACAGGAGAAGTATTTTTAAAGAAAAGAAAAGCTGAAACCAATTCATCTGATTACTGGATTCCACTTCTTAAAGCTGGATTTGCAGATGATATAAAAGAAAGATATGCAATTGGTTCTATTAAAGCTGTAGTGGAGGAACATGTCGAAGAAGCTGTCGAAGAAGATACAACCGCTGATAACGATTAATGATCAGCCATACTTACATTTAGATCTACTCAATGAAGACACTGCTAAGGAAATTCATCAAGAAGTGGTATGGGGTATGTCCATTACTGACAATACTATCTTTAGCGTTGGTGATGACTATAGTCGTGGTGATGCTTATACCAAATTTTTTGATTCAGAGTTTTTGGATGTAAAATATGCTAGGCAGGCATTATCAGAAGATGAAGAACAAAGAATTAAGTCACTACCAGTTGATGATTTTAAAAAGCAAAAGATTATGGAAAGGTATCTTAAGTTCTCTAAAGGTGCTTATTACCCATGGAGAGATGTATATCCAGTCATGTGGTCACAGTGGAATGAGCAAGAACATATTCATGGTAAGTATATTCCAGATGAAGCAAAGAAATTATTTCCAGGTACAATTAAATGGATATGGTCAAAACTGCCATTTAAACAAATTGGTAGAGTAAATATATTTGGTGTGGATAGTTCTCAACATATTACAGTACATAGAGATAATAATCCATTTGTAATGGGTAGTGATCATCATTCAATTATGTTATGTCCAGCAAAAAACAAAAGGAGTTTTATATACGACCAAGAAAATGATAAGAAACACTATGTAAATAGTAATTGCTATGTATTTCATGATCTTAATTATCATGGTGTTGATCCTAATCCACAATGGACATACACTATAAGAGTAGATGGAATATTCACAGATGAATTTAAAAACAATATAGAATATAGGAGGCCATGGAATGTCAAAAAACAATCCTAAAAATTTTAAATCATACGTAGACCCTGAAGGTGGTGAATGGATTAAAGTCACCGGTAAAGGTCATAAATATGAAGGTGTTATATGGAGACCAGTAGATATGGAACTTAAAGAAGATAAGTTTAATTTTATGGTTGAGTTTCTCACTATCGAAGATGCAGAAAAATATGCTAGAGAAGATAAGTTTCAAGCAATGGCATCAGATATAATTGCTGATATATTAAATGTTAAAAAGAATGAAAGTCCGAGTATAATCAAACCATGAGTGTTGATTCAACAGAACTTAGAAAAGGTATCTTATATAATATGATGGTCAATGAAGACTATTGTAGAAAAGTTGCACCATTTCTTAAAGATGATTACTTTACAGAAAAGCATGAAAAAGTTGTGCTTGAAGAAATTGTAAGATACTTCAATAAGAATAATGCATTACCTAGTTCTGCTGCACTTAAGATTGAAGTTGAATCAAGAACAGATTTAACTGAACCAATTTATAATTCTATACAAGAATTCTTATCTAAAGATATACAGCCAATAAACAAGACTGACTGGTTAGTTAACAAAACAGAAATGTGGTGTCAAGAGCGTGCTATAGTTAATGCAGTATATAAAGCAGTTAATGTTATTGGTGGTGATGACAAGAAAACACCTATGACAGCATTACCTGAAATGTTGCATGAAGCAATTGGTACTTCATTCGATAAATCTGTAGGTCATGATTATACAGAAGAAGTTGAAGAAAGATGGGATTACTATAATAAGAAAGAAAACAAATTAGAAACGGGTCTTGAACATTTTGATTACATCTTACGTGGTGGTATACCTGAAAAAACACTTGGTGTCATTATGGCCGGTACTGGTGTAGGTAAATCTTTATTCATGTGTTCTATAGCATCAGGTTTACTTGAACGTGGTAAAAATATTCTTTATATTACTATGGAAATGGCTGAAGAAAAGATTGCACAAAGAATTGACCAGAATTTACTTGACATGAGTCAAGAAGAATTAGATTCTGTAGGTAAAGATAATTTCCTTAAAAGATTTCAAACACTAAGAACAAAAACACAAGGCAGATTAGTAGTAAAAGAATATCCTACTGGTATGGCTACTGCTGCTCACTTCAGATCTTTACTTAAAGAACTTGATATGAAGAAAACATTTATGCCAGATGTTATTTGTGTAGACTATCTCAATATTTGTAATTCACTAAGCGTATCTAAGAATGCAAATAGTTATGAGAAGATAAAAGCTATTGCTGAAGAACTTCGTGCTCTAGCTATGGAATATAATGTTCCTGTATTAACTGCTACACAAACAAATAGACAAGGAATGAATGATGCTGATGTCGGTATGACCGATGTTTCAGAATCATTTGGTTTGCCAATGACCGCAGATTATTTCTTTGCAATGACTACAAACGATCAACTTCGTAATGATAATATGATTCGTTTCAGTCAACTTAAAAATCGTTATGGTGACCCAGCAGACAGAAAAAATTGGCTGCTGGGTGTCGATTATGCTCACATGAAAGTCACTGATATTAAAGATCAACCTACACATATAGAAGCACAAAATCATGCAGCCAAGAATCCAGAAACTGCTCAACCTACTCTTAATATCGATTGGACCTAAGTCTTTCTTTAAGAGTATATTAGAAATCATTACATGCCTTATCATTATTGCTGGTGTAATTAGGCACTGGAATTAGTATAATAATAATAGCAAAGGAGATAATATGATTTTATTAGATTTTAGTTCAATAGCCATGTCAGCTATGTTCCCACGTATAGAAGAGTTTGATGAGGATAGAAACCTTATCAGACATACAATGATTAATATTATACGTAAGTATAATGCTAATTATAGAGATGATTTTGGTGAAACAATAGTATGTATGGATGCTGCTAATTCATGGCGTAGAGAATACTTTAAACCATATAAAGCAAATCGTAGAAAGAATAGAAATAATAGTATACACGATTGGGATGGTATATTTAAGATGATTAATCAGGTTCGTGATGATATTATACAGTATAGTCCATTTAAATGTGTATGGGTAGATACATGTGAAGCTGATGATTGTATTGGTACTATTGTAGAAAAGACATCTGGTCCAGAAGATTGTGAACCTGAACCCACTCTTATTGTATCTCCTGATGGTGATTTCAAACAATTACAGAAGTATCCTAATGTCAAACAATGGTCAAACATACAGAAAAAATGGGTAAGATCAGATAATCCTGAAGATGAACTATTTGAAAAGATCTGTAAAGGTGATACTGGTGATGGTGTTCCTAATGTATTATCTGATGATGAGGTACTTATTACTGAAGGTGCTAGACAAACACCAGTCACAAAGAAACAAATGACAATGTTAAAAGGTGATCCATTAGAATGGCCACTACAAGTACAACGTAGATTTATTAGAAATAAGACACTTATTGATCTTGCTGAGACTCCCGAGCTGAAAAAAGATGAGATAATGAAGCAATATAATGGTGATACATTTGGTTCTATACAGTCATGGATGTCATATCTCATGAAACACCAAATGAAGCTACATTTAGAATCTTTGACAGATTTTGAAGTTCGTAAATAATAAATATATTGTCGACAATTTAACATTATTTAAGGAGACTCCAAATGGCATATAAAGGTTATAGAAAACCATTCGTATTTAGAGGTTCAGACTCAGAGACATCTCTGCAGTATGTAGGATCTATTGATACGACTACCACTGGAACTACTGATTCTGACGATAATACATTAGCTACAGTCGGCGGATTTGGAGTCACTCACGCAGTCACTTCGAGAAAAGCATCCGGCAACACAGTAGCTACTACAGATTCCGATGGAAACAAAGGAACAGTCAAATCATTAGAGATTCTAGAAGCTCTGCCTGGTTGGTACATGAAAGGTGATTCATCAAAAGGAACTACAAGTATACTTGATTCCGATGCTGAAGGCAATTTTGGTACAGACCTTGGTACTTCTACAGATGTTCAGGTTGAAAATGGTATATACACATTAAGTTTCGCTACTAGAGACTCTGATTGTGGTATAGGAGACTATATCGTAGCAGTTCAAGGTGGTGGAGTATACTATGAAGGCTATGTGACTGGCAAAACTGCAGGAAACAATGATATTCAGATTCGTCCGGTATCAGGAAACTGGCAAGGTTTTGATGGTACTGCAGCTTGGAAATATACCACTTCAAACAAACAGCATAAAGGTCAAGATATCGAGTTTGCTGGAACAGTAGTAGATGCACCAGCAGCTAAATTTAAAATCTAAAGGTAGTTAATTATGGCAACAGCGGTTATTACATGGGGCAGAATGAACCCACCGACTGCTGGTCATGAGAAACTGGTAAACAAAGTTAGAAAGGCTTCCCGTATTCATAAAGGGAAGCCTTTCATCTATCTGACAAAAACATTCAAGAAACCCAAAGATCCCCTTCCATACAGAGATAAACTTAAGCTTGCAAAGAAAGCTTTTGGTAATATCGTAAAAGATCATAAGAGTAGAACTATTATTGAGCTAATGAAAGAGCTTGAAAAGAAGTATGATGACATGGTTCTAGTTGTAGGTTCTGATAGAGTATCAGAATTTGAAACACTCTTAAACAAATATAATGGAAAAGATTACACATATTCTAGTATAACTATAGTATCTGCAGGTGAAAGAGACCCTGACGCTGATGGTGTATCTGGAATGTCTGCAAGTAAGATGAGACAGTTTGCAAAAGATGATGATTTTGATTCTTTTGAGAAAGGTTTACCATCATTAATTAAAAAGCCAGATGCTAAAAAGGCATTTGACATGATAAGAAAAAACATATAAAGGATATTATGAAAACACAAGATATGCAAGTATATGAGATTCTAGAAGAACTAGATTCTTGTACTACCAAACAAAGAAAAGTTGATTTAATCAACACTAAGTATAGACAACATACACCATTACAGTATGTACTAAGATGGAACTTTGATAAATCAATCAAATCACTTCTACCAGAAGGTGAACCACCTTATGATAAGGAAAGAAAAGATGGTGATTCACCACAAGCTTTATGGTCTTACCTGAAGATGTTTCCTAATTTTGTAGACTCAGCACAGGGTAGACAATTACCAGAACTTAAAAGAGAAAATCTTTTTATTGAAATGTTAGATGCTCTTGATATAGATGAAGCCGCAATAATTGTTTTAGCTAAAGATGGTAAGTTAGATGAGAAGTATGATATTACAGTTGATGTAGTAAATGCAGCATATCCAGATATTGGACTCATATCTGAGCCAATTCCAGAACCAACTCCCAAAGAACAAAAAGAAGACCTATTATCGCAAGCAAAAGGCTTAAAGGAACAAGTAAAAGAATTAAATAGTCTAGCAAAAGAACTAACAGACAAAGCTAAAGCGATAACGGAGTAGATTATGTCACCATTGGAATGCGTGAAATTTGGTCACGATATAGGCCAATTAAAACCAGCTATAAATGAGGTTGGTTTTGATATACATTATAATAAGATCTATAAGAAACTTGTAGATGATTTTAACCAAGGTGTTGGTGATTTTGCATTTAATAAAGCCGGAGCACATCTTCATAAGTTGTACTTCGAAAATTTAAGGGAACGAAGAGATAACAATGTCCCTATTGGAAAAGCGGAACATATCATAACACAAAGATATGGGAACTTTAATAATTTTAAGAAGCAAGTTCAAGAACAAGCTTCTAGATTACAAGGTTCCGGATGGGTATTTATGAACATGCAAGGTTATGTGAATATTATACCTAATTATAGAATTGTAGATAATGTTGGTATGATAATTGATTGTTGGGAACATGCTTATGCATATACTTATGGTCATGACAGAGCAGCATTCATAGATTCTATATTTGATATTATTAATTGGGACACTGTAAATACTCGTTTAAACGGTGAGTAAATGTGTGTAGTTGCTGCAAAGCACTTTAAAGGCCATGGTTGGATATTAGTAAAGAACAGAGATCGTAATTATCCTACTGAGGTAAAATTAGTTCAATCAAAACGTTCAGGCATTGAACGCCTATTCCTACGTGATACGACTACAGGTTATAGTGAAGGTCTAAATGAAACAGGCTTATCAATAGTATCTGCTTCAGTGATGGTAAAAAAAGATGAGAAAGAAGGTGGTGGTAGAGCATCTGATTCTCAGAACTGGACATCACCTGATGGACAAAGAATAAGAAGAGCACTATATCAAAAGACAGTAAAAGGTGCAGTCAAATCATTATTAGATTCACAAATTCCAGGAAATACAATAATTACTGATGGTAAAGAATGCTATCTTATAGAAGCTGCATTTACTAACTATGAAAAACCTGATCAAAAATATCATAGTGTAGTCAAGAAAATACAACCAAAAGATATATGTGTAAGAACAAATCATGGTATAGAATTACCATGGACAGGTTATGATATAAAAGACCCTGATCAAAAACCTGATAGATTATCTTCAGAAAGTAGATTAAAAATAGCAACTGCTGAGATTAAAAAAGCTCAGGATCCACAGGCATTATTAAATGCCTTAGGTGTTGCACCTGAAAAAGACCCACAGATGAATCCAATAAGAATCAATAAGGGTAAAGGTGTAATGAGAACTACAGGTCAAATCATGCTTAATCCATTAGATAGAGTATTTACATATAGACCTACAATGTCAGAAGTAGAATTAAGTAATTATAATAAGATAAATGCTGAGACATCTAAGACTTTCTTTGAGATCATATCAAATAGAGAACTAATTAGTTTTGGTTCTTTTGGTGAGGGTACTGAATCATGGGAAGCAGGTTATCAAAGACGTGTAGTAAAGACTACAAAGAAAGAACATAAAGATAAAGGTCTAATGTGGAGAATTAAAGGTAAAGATAGACCTGAGATTAGTATCAAACTATATAAAGATAAACCATCTTTTGCAGAATTCAAAAAACAAATGAAAAGAGTAGCTGGACATGAATTTGGCGGTTAATGAATACCTATTAGAAATGGCTAATAGCGAGCAGAATCTACATTTAACTCATGTTGATGAGGATATATTTGAAAGAGGTGATGCTGGTGCAATGGCTGCTATACAATCATGTCGTAATGTATTGAATGGTGTTGGTACTGGAGAAACAGCACTAACAATCAAATGGGATGGTGCACCTGCTATCTTTGCAGGTATAGATCCATCAGACAATAAATTCTTTGTGTCTACAAAATCTGCATTTAATAAAACCCCACTCTTATACAAAGGACCAGCTGATGCTTCTAAATTTAAGACTGGTAAAAAGCTTGCATTAGCTCATAAAGAGTTTCAAAACATTGGTATACCTAAAGGTGTAGTATTACAAGGTGATCTCATGTTCTCTAAGGGTGATCAGAAGTATGAAACTATTGATGGTAAGAGATATATTACTGCACATCCAAATACAATTGTGTATGCTTGGGATGCTGAAAGTGAAGTAGGTAAACAAATAAGAAATGCAAATATTGGTGTTGTTTGGCATACTACATACTCTGGAAAAGACTTACAAAGTATGAAAGCAAGATTCGGAGTAAATGTTAAGAAATTAAAAGCCAGCAGAAGTGTATGGATGGATGATGCTTATTTTAAAGGAGCAAATGTAGCATTTAGTGAAGCAGAAAAATCTAATGTAGAGAAACTATTATCTTCAGCAGAAAGCAAAGTAGGTAAATTTAATAAGCTTAGAGATATCATGTCATTGATACCACAAGCGGCTATAGGTGCTGGTATAAAAACATTCATCAATTCAAATATTAGAAAAGGTCAATTACCGACTGCAAGAAAAAATCCTGTAAAAGACTATATTGAATATGTAGATAAGTACTATGAAGATAAGGTAATCAGTAAGTTAAAGACAGATAAAGCAATAGACTCTAAGAGAGCAGCAAAGAAACAATTAAGATCTGAGCTTGGTAAGAATGCTGCTATTTTAAAATCTGCATTTGAATATGTAGATCTCATTACACAAGCAAAGGTACAAATAATAAAAAAACTAGTGTCACTAGATAAACAAAAACAATTTGTAAAAACAAGTAAAGGTTTTAAGGTGACTAATCCAGAAGGTTTTGTAGCTATCAATTCTAAAAAAGGTGAGGCTGTTAAATTTGTAGACAGACTAGAATTTAGTTTTAATAACTTCTCTGACAGTGTAATAAAAGGATGGCAAAAATGAAAACTGTAGTAATAATAACTGCTTTGTTATGGTATGCTAATAATCCTATTCAACTTCAAACAGACTGGCCAGGTGGTGAGTTTGAAACGTTATATGATTGTAGAGAGTTTCTGCAAGCTAACAAAGTAATGCTTACATTAGGATTATTTGAAAAGCACTTAGAAGATGATGAAGGTAATCACCTGTTAAGTTGGGAATACTTCTGCGAGTCAAGATCATACACAGATTTATAGAGGTAATAAATATATTATGAGTATATTAGATGGTCTTACAAAAGATTACATAGGTCCTAACAGTTCACTACTAGGTGATTTTAAGCATGTCAAATACAATTTTGATATTCCGCTATATTTTGACATATCTAATTCTGAGATGATCAATTTTGGTTTAGCATGGGATATATGTGTTGCTGGTTGGATTGAAACTTATCCAGCAGTAAGAGGTGTAAACATATATCATCCAGTACACGAAGGTAAAACTATGATGAGATTAAATGAAACAAGCTCTAACTTTGAAAACCAAGTATTTACAAAATTCCCACCATTTGCACCAATAGAATATATTACATATATACATGAGAATGAAGGTGGTAAAGATTTTAGTTCAGGTTCTAAATCAGCAAGTACAGAAACTGTTCCAGATGTAATTAATAAAGAAATAGAAAATGCATCTTTTGGATTTAATAATGAAATAGTATCATCTAAGGAACATTCAGGTGGCTTGAATAATGCTCGTATATTACTAGGTCCACAAAGATTATTAGATCTAAACTGGCATTTACCAATTCCAGCATATAAGAAAAGACTTTCTAAAGATAGAGATGTATATGATATTGGTTATCATTTTTCATCTACTGATAGTTCAAAACAAATGTCTGGTAGATATGAAGAAATTATGTTTACAGGTAAGAATGCATTTAACTTTATGAATTGGCATAACAAATTTATAGATGCACCTAAATTGAGCAAGGTAATAAGAAGAATGGCTCAATGTAGAGAGTTTCATGGTACACTTGGTGGTTTATCATTCTTAGCTCTAGCGATGAAGATTCCAACAACAATACATACTAACAAGAGAATGGTATGGACACCACAAAAGCAAGTATTTAAAGTATTAGCTAAAAGAAGTGGTGCAAAATTTGTAGAGGCTACACACTAATGTCTTCAGGAAAATTAGATAATTTAGTAATTCAAATGGGTTGGAGAAACCCAAATAAGGGTTTTGCGTTAAGACGTGCTGGCACTGCAAGCACAGATTTAAATGATCACTATAATTTTGGTCTAGGTCATACACTTTTAGGTATGACATTTGTAATAGAACACTACCCATCTAAAGCACAAAGAGATGAAGGTGTGTACAACCCGCATATTGAAGTACTATATCCTGATTCAGATACATCTGGAAATGTTTGGTTTAGATACAATGATGTAAAAGCTATATTAGATTCAGATCTTATGAATGCACCTAACTTAGTATTCAATCCATATACACCATTGACTGGAGACCCTGATTCTAGATTTTTAGGATTAGATGATGGCTCCGCTGTTTATGCTGCAGATTCTGAAGGTCAATTAGTTGATAACCTTGTACAATATAACTATGATCAAGTTGCTAACTTTGGCGGCTCTGAAAAAAATATAATCATGAAAACATTTGATGTATTTCAATCACAATTCTCACCATTTGGTGGTAAGGCATTAAACTTCCCGCCACTCAGAACAGATCTTATTCCACGCTATCGAAGTGGAGAAGACCATTACACACATTGCTTTAAATTTAGTAATGATAGTGATGGTATGGGAGTATCAGATGCGATGATAACTAAATGGAAGACAGAGAATGAAGCAAATGCATGGAATTTTGACTCAGATACATCCTCGTCGCTGGAGGAAGTGGTTAAAAAAATGAAGAATAGTAGATATTATCATGGTACATTGAATGGTTTAGCCATCCTAGCATTAGTCTGTGGTGTTCCTGCAACTGTTTATATGCCAGCCTCGGTGACACTAAATCAGGAGCAAAAAGCTCTTAAAAAGGTATTCCTACACAATGGTGGTACCATAATGACTCAAGAGAACTTCTTGATGTCCTCCCAAGCCATGGATTTTGGCGATAATATCTAGAAAAATCTAGTATAATAATACTATGACAATGCATTTATTACGAGGTGCACCTGGCCTCAACACCAAAAAACCTAAGGTAAAATACACAAAGGCTAAACTAGCTACTCTTAGAGAATCTCATAAAAAACATAACAAATGGGCTAAATCAAATCGTATGCCTGATATGATTATGGATTTTGATGATTATCTATTATTTACTCGTGGCCTTTGGAAACCAAAGACTATACATCAACCAACACCTAAACCACGTTATCAACCACCAGCACAAGACAAGCAGCCAGAATATCCATCTATGGGTATGAAAGGTAAGTATACTGCCTTTAAGAAAGAACCTATGAGATATACTGGTACGCTTGTCACAGGTATTGCACAGATGCATAAGTCAAATGCAGTTCCTGTTATTAACAAGGAACAAGCTATTGAAGTAGCTAAAATGAGAAGAGGATAATATGAGAGAAGAAGAATATCAAGTATATGCTGATGTAATAAGATCAGATCAAATGCCTGCACCTGATGTAGTAGCATTATTTAGAGAAGAACCAGACTTTCAAAGATGGTATCAAAATAAGTATCGACAGACACCACATGAAGCTGCATTAAAACTTGAGAGATGGGCTGAAAGAAATCCTGAAAACTCATGGGTACAAGATACCGCTTTAATGTTGATTAGAAAACTTACCAGTATTACGAACTGTAGAAAATAATGCGTGTAGAACACGTACAGAAAAATTGGATCTCAATTATTCATGATCTTGATTGTAGTAAAGTACTATCAGCTGAAACAGAAAAAAGTCTGTATGAACTTCTAGCTGATAGAGCAATCATCTGTATCAAAAATCAAACACTCAGCCATGATGATCTTCTTAGAATAGCATCTATATTCGGTAAAGTATGGGACTATAAAGAAGACTATGGTTCAAGAGCATTTGGTGTAGGTCATAAGCAACCAGAAGTAGATGAAGAACATAGTGACAATGTAGAATATGTCACTGAAAAAGGTGTACTAGGTAATTCTTATGTACCATTTCATATAGACCTTAATCATTATCCTATACAATACGTACCAAATAGATTATTATATTGTGAAGCAAATGATACTAAGGAATCATGTCCAACTGTATTTCTAAACACTATCGAAGGTTTCAAACACCTAGATAAGAACATACAGAAACTACTTAGAAAATCTAGTATAAATTTAAAAGCACCTTATGTAGGTGGAAGACATGCTACAATGAAGAGACCAGCAGTTGACTGGCATCCATGGCATAAGAAAGAGTATATTAATATAGATGGATTTACTATAGATATGGACGAGTACAAAGGTGATTGGCATAATTTACGTAGAACAATCTATACTCAAATGGAAAAAGATAATCCACGTTATGAACATCATTATGATGTAGGTGATCTATTAATATATGATAATAGAGGTACAACACATTTCAGACCTGAATTTGAAGGTCACAGAATGTTAAAGCGAGTTAGCTGGCATCAGGATTGGAGTAAATATGTCGAGTAAAACACAAATTGTAATTGTTGGTCATTCACCTGGCAAAGTAGATGCTGATAAATCTATGACACTTAAACGTGTGAAAGATTGGATGGAGTCATGTAATATACTGATGTACGATTGGTATAATCTTGTAGATTATCATGCACCTGATCTAAAATTAAAAGATGCTACATTAAAACCAGAAACAGTGCAAAAGTATAATGTAATTATTTCAATTGGTAATTTAGCTGATGATTGGTGTAAGAAGAATGACATAAATAATTATAAGATGCCACATCCATCAGGCCTAAATAGAATATGGAATGATAAAAGAAGAGCTAATAAGATTATAAGAGAACTAAAGAAACACATATATGCAAACTACACAGCTATCTAATATATTTTCTGATGAAGAAAGACAATCTCTACTAGAGATATACTACTCACATAAAGAGTATGATACTGAAGAGATGAAGAAAGCACCAGTGTGTGATCAAACATTAGCTATTGTAGAGGACAGAATCAGGCAGCTCATAGGCACTGATTATGAATACGTATCTGGAAATTATTATGAACATACTAAACCGTTCTATCCTCACACTGACTTCAGGAAAGAATGGAAAGAAAGCATTAACATGGTCATACCATTAAAGAATAGAACAGAGAACTATGATGGTAAGCTTGTTATATTTGATCAGATGTGGGAAGATGATAGTAAGACATGGATGATGACACATCCAGTCACTAGGTTCAGTGTAAATACAGCATTAAGTGGATGTCCATTTGATTATCCTATTACTGGTCATACAAATGAGAAGATGGATTTATTATTTTGGCAAACTCATTTAAAACAATTCCCTTCATGGTGTTGGCAAGGATTATCAGGCCATACCTATAGATATGAAGAGAACAGTATAATAATATTCAATAATAAAAAATTACACTGCACTAATAATTTTACAGGTAGCAAGACTGGACTAACATTGAGGTATAAGAAGAAACATGTCTGAACCATACGAACACGGAGTACTAGTTGATATACAAGGTCACGGTACAGTAGGAAAAGCAATGAAACATATATTTAGTGATTGCTTTCATGAAAACTATATGGATGATGTAGATGCTGTAATCATTACCAATCATGAAGATTACTTATATGATGTAATTACAGATGTAAAGAAATGGCATATAGGTCTAATCATTATAAAATGTACTGTAAGACCTGATATGCTTAAAAAGATTATGGGTCTACATGATAAGATATGTTATGTACCTGAATTTCTTAGAGAAAAGACTTCTCTAGCAGATGCAGAATTTCCAGCCTTTAGAATATTTGGTGGTACTAAAGAAAATATTGCACTAGCAGAAAGGATATTTGCTGCAGCAAATTCACATCCACAGAGAATATTTCATATGTCTGCTGAAGAGGCTTCATTTGTTAAATATAGTATCAACTGTTATCTTGCTATGAAAGTGGCTTTCTTTAATGAGCTATATGACTTAGCTAAAAAACATGATATGAACTGGTATAATATTAGTCAAGCAGTCATAGCAGACGAACGAATTGGATCATCACATACAGAAGTACCTGGACATGATGGTGAATTTGGTTTTGGTGGTAAATGTCTACCAAAAGATTTAGATGCTTTTATTGATTACAGTGGTATAGAACTATTACATGCTGTAAGAAGTAGTAATGATGGCAGAAGAAAGTTAAATCAAAAATGGGAAGACCCATTAGGATATGGATACTAATATGATGATAGACTTAGATATTGTAGGAATCAATCACCCCTGTCAAGGTATAGTTATTAGAGATGCAGTAGAAAATGCAATGATGGTACTAATGCCTAAACGAGAAAAACCAATTTACATAAATGTAGAGATTGGTTTAGATGAGGATATGGGTCAAGCCGCTGGTTATATGGTTGAAGGTGGTGAGAATGATGAGTTTGAAGTAATATTAAGACAAGACTTATTAAAAGATATAGAAGAACTAATCTTGACTGTGACTCATGAATGTATACACATCAAACAATACTTACGTAAAGAATTAAAAGATATTAATGTAGATGAAAAAATATGGAGAGGTGAGCTGTATAATACTAGAGATACCTATTATAAAGACTGTCCATGGGAACAAGAAGCATATCTATTGCAAATGCCAATAGCAAATGAAGTATTAAAAAAATATGAGGATAATGAATGGCCTTCAAAACAAGCAGTAGCAGCACAGCAGTAAGCTGGGAAGAAGTAATGGAGTGGTCAAAGAACTTGGCTGCTAAAATTAAGGCAAGTCCAGATGCTGATGTAAAGTCTATTTTTCCAGTAGATCATAACGATATTATTCCAGCATGGATGGTAGCCAAACATTTAGGTATTGGTATACTACCTGGCCATGCAGACCTGCAAGCTAAATACTTAGCATTTCATGTCGATAACAGTGTATTCTGTGATATATGCTTTGTCAACTATAAAGAAGATGCTGATCATCAAATGCTAAGTATTGCTAAACACTCCACTATTGAAGAGATATATGTAGAACAGGAAGATAAGAAAACTTATCAATATCCTTGGTATAATATCTAGTATGAATGTTTTTATTTTACATGAAGACCCGATAGTTGCAGCTCGTATGCACTGTGACAAGCATGTACCTAAAATGATTGTCGAATCAGCACAAATGATTTCAACTGCTCATCGCATGCTTGATGGCCATACAATCAGGAAACCATCTAAGTCAGGTAAACGTATTATTAACTATTGGGAACATCCAAATCCTAATGATGAAGAGTTGCTATATAAAGCAGTACACCACAATCATCCATGTACACTATGGACAAGACAGACTACTGGAAACTATGATTGGCATTATGACTTATTTGCTGAACTATGTAATGAATTCACCAAACGATTTGGCAAAACACATCTCTCAGAATCCCTGCTCTTAGAGCGACTAAAGAAACATCCTGTAAATTTACCTAAAGGTAATAGAACTACATTTGCATTAGCTATGTCTAACTTACCTGAATGTATCACACCAAATCCAGTACAATCATATCGTAATTACTATATTGCCAAACAAAGCTATATGCCTTGTGATTGGAATAAAGGTACTGAAATGCCATCATGGTTCAAGAAGCTTGATGTTCAAGGTGTAGATAAATTCTTACATGAGAAACGATATGAGCAACAATACAACCAAATATAAAGTAGTTCCTTCATTCACTGGCGGATACGATATAATAGCAATAAATAATACTAGTTGGAAAGTAGTTGCTGGTCCATATCTAGAAGAAGCAGAATGTAGAGCAGACCTAGAACTTTTCAGAAGCGGTAATGTAGTAGATAATGACAAACAAAACAAGAACTATAATAGATCTCAGAAAACTTCCAGTTAAAGATCTTACTGATATAAGTTATGGTGGTAAGTCATCATCTCTTGAAGAGATTGATACTGAAACATTTGCTACTGCAATAAACAAAATATCTAATTCATTCTGTATAGCTAAATGGAAGCAAACAACATTACACCTACAAAATGGTCATACACATTCGTGTCACCATCCACAAACACATAAGATACCATGGCAAGAGTTGCAAACAAGACCATCAGCATTACATAATACTACTAAGAAGATGATGATGCGTGATCAGATGAAGAACAATGTAAGACCACGCGAATGTGAGTATTGTTGGAGAGTAGAAGATGCTCGTAAAAAGAAAGGTGATCCTTGGTCAGATAGAATACATAAGAGTAGAGATCATTGGGCATTAAAACATTTACCTGAGATATTAAAGAATGATGCTACTTATGATGTACCACCTTCGTATCTTGAAGTATCATTCAGTAATGTATGTAATTTTAAATGTGCGTATTGTGCACCACATATATCATCACAATGGATGACAGAGATAAAGAATAAAGGTGCATATCCAACATCAGCAAAATTCAATAACTTAGATTGGATTGAAAAGAATAGTCTTATGCCTATACCTAATAATAAGACAAATGTATATGTTGAAGCATTTTGGAAATGGTTCCCTGAAATATACAAAGACCTTGAAGTATTTCGTATTACAGGTGGTGAACCGTTTATGTCTAAAGATACTATCAAAGTACTAGACTTTTTAACAGATAATCCTGCACCTAACATGTCATTTGCTATCAATACAAACCTATGCATACCTGATAAGTTATTTGAACAAGTCATGGGTAAATTAAAAAGACTTGTGGCTGAGAAGAAGATCAAGCAATTGCACCTATTCACAAGTGCAGAAGCATACGGTAAAGCATCAGACTATATACGATTTGGTATGGACTATGAGTTATGGTACAGAAATTGTCAATGGGTTATAAACAACCTACCTGATGTAGATGAAAACAATCCTACATTATTGACTATAATGTCTACAGTAAACCTATTGAGTCTGCCCTCATATACAAAGTTTATTCAAGATGCAAGTATGTTAAAGAAAGAAGCTAGTGTAAACATGAAGAATCCTAAGCTCTATGAGAGAGATGTAAAAAACATGTGTCCAGTAAGAGTTGACTTTCCATATCTTAGAAATCCTGAATTCTTGACTATGTTCCTATATCAGAATCCTAAGTTTAAGCTAGAAGGAAAGAAATGGATAGAAGATGCTATATTTGCAGCAAAAATGGGTGGCTTTAATGAATATGAAATAGACAGAATGACTAGGCTCCTAAACACCTATATGGGTGACCAAAGATGGACTGAGGTACAACGTACCAAGCATGAAAGAGACTTTAAAAAGTACATTATTGAGTATGATAAGAGAAGAGATGTTGATTTTGATACGGTTTTTCCTGAGTTAAAAACCTTCAAAGATAGTATAATACTATAGTAAACAACTTAAAGTGAGGTAAATTATGGAAGCACATCCAGAAGTAGAATCGCTGAAGCACAGAATCCAAGAACTTGAGCGAGATAATGGCAATTATAGAGTTCAGATTGCCGAATACAGACAAATCGTAGATGAACTATCAACAAAACTCAAACAAACACCATGAAAGAATATTATGATTCTATAATGAATGATAAGGTAAATGCACTTAAAGATTTACCTTTTCAAGTCAAGTTCATGTCTATGCAGATATTAGCATGGATGTGGTCAGCAGTCTTTGGTATTTACATAATAGAGAGTATATATGCATTTGGTATATCAGCTCTTGCACATGCCCTGTTTATCACTATGACAGTATTAACCGCTATCTACTTTAGACAAGTACGAAGAGAAAGAATAGATGGTATACTAACTAGAGGTAAAGGCGGAGAACATGAGTAATAAAGAAAGAGTAATTTGGTTTGCAATTGGATTTACACCGTTTATTGGTTTATTAATTGCATTAGCTGAAGGATGGATAGTACTATGAATGAAAAGATCTACATATCACCTGATGGTGGCAATACAGTATATGAACAAAACAAAGATGGTACACGTGGTAAATTAGTTGAAACAGTAAAATCAACAGATGACTATGACATACCAGCTTGGAAGTACATTAGACATGACTATGAGAAGTCTATACTGGAAATAAATAAAGTAATTGAACTACACGAGCAGAAATTCCATAAAACTCGTGATCAATTTCATAAGAAGGCTTATGAGACCTTAATCACTTACATGCATGAACTTAAAGCTTACATTAAGAAGAAAGAGGAGGACTACTTCAAATGATAAAAGAAAAAATCATAATATGGGGAGCATTGATTGGAATGTTCCTATTTTTTATCTTACTACCACTACCAGCACAAACTGGTGGTCAGCCTGAGATAGAATATACAGATAATGATACTTTTATAACAAGTGTAAAAACTTGCGCTGACTATGAGAATAGTTTAGTAGATGAAGCCGATCAAGTACCAGTAGAAATAATTACCGCAATGGCAGTATTAGAAACTGGTTATGGTCAAAGCCGATTTGCACATGAAGCTAATAATTTATTTGGTATAAGAACATGGGATTTAACAAGTCCACATGTCAAGCCATTGAATTATGAATCAAGTAAATGGGCTGTAAAGAAATACAATACAAAATGTGATAGCGTTAAAGATATGATGCGTATCCTAAATAATCTACATTTCTATGAGAAGTTCAGAGAAGCTCGTAAGCTATATCTGACATTTAGAGGTGTAAGTATATATGACATGGTAGATACTCTATCACCATGGTCAACCAATCCTAAATATACACTGTTAGTAAACAATCGAGTTAAACACATCGAAGTCGCATTTACTGACTAAAAACAGCTTCTCGACTGTGACAAATATATCACAGTCGGGAAATAAACTGTTAATAAGTTTATAAGTAGTTGTTTTTATATAACAAAATAATCTAAAAAAACGCATAAAACGTTGTACATTTACGAGGAACTGTATAGAATAGTACCTATAAATTGATTAACAAAGGAGAAAATATGACAATTAATATAACAACAGGATATGAATACACTGGACAAAATGCAGAAGCATGTGGTGATATCGAAGAAGTATGTACTTTTAAACAAGGTATCAAATACTTTGGTGTTTCAGGTTCTAACGTTAAAGGTCTTAAAGCAGTAGCTAGACTAGTTAGATACAGAGTAGAAGAAGATGAAGACGGTAATGAGAAAAAACGTCCAGTATACTTCTCAGTATTTGATGCAAATGACTTTGCAGCAAGAAAACAATTATTAACTAACAAATCATAAGGAGAAAATATGAGTAATACAGTAAATAAAATAGCTAAACTTTTGGTAGACATCAAAACTGTAGCTGAAATCAATGAAATAATTGATCATGTTAAACAAGCACAAAGACATGTTAAAGTTGCTAATAACAGAAATGCTAGAGCAACTATGTCAGTAGGTGATAAAGTTAAAATCACTAGCCGTAAACGTGGTTCTCAACAATTTGGTACTATACTTGAGATAAAAAGATCTAAAGCCATTGTCGATATTAATGGTGAAAGATGGAATTGTCCATTAACAATCATGGAGGTAGTATAACATGATAAAAGCAGGAATTACAGATATTGGCTTTGAAGAAACATTGGCAGCATTTCACGGTGCTGCCTTCATAGCGAAAGATACATTCACAAAAAGATATGCAAGCCCATACGAAGAGCAATCTATCTTTAAAGGAATACCAATCAAGTATCTTGAGACATTTAAAGCCTTATTTGGTAAAGGCTACCTAATCAAGTACAGAGGTAAATCTAAAGGAGAATATGTCAGACCGCAAGCGTACATGCATAAGCAATATGCTGATACTTTTGCAGTTTATAAAAAATAATTCGCTTTCAGAGTATAATAATAATAGCAAGGAGAAAACATGGCAAAATTAGTAATAACAACACAATATATGGAAAACTACGATGTAGATCAGGTGACTGAAGAAGGTCATTGGAAATACAAAGGTGGTCATGACTTTATTATTGATAATGTCGATGTGAACAATGTTCAGTCAGTGGTTGCAGAAATTACGCCACTGATTGAATATGATAACTCTATGTCAAGAGAATATATTCTTAACTGGACAGTA
>MDSV01096246.1_pt1 | contig 23034 bp, 21 predicted proteins | sample 810851 | NCBI WGS metagenome assembly MDSV01 (sample SAMN05326640, study PRJNA326480) | marine metagenome | isolation source: seawater | place: Atlantic Ocean: North East | collected 2012 | reverse complement strand
TGCTTAAATATCTTAAAAAGAGTAAGTCTCAGTCAGAGCGTACCGACGATGATAGACTAATTAAAGTAACAGTCGAAAAGCTTCTCTCCGATATAGAGAAGAGAGGAGATACAGCAATTAAGGAAATGTCAAAAAAATTTGATAATTTTTCACCAGATAATTTTCTTATGTCAGATGCAGAAATAGAAACATCAATTTCTCAGGTTCCTAAACAAGATATTGAAGATATACTATTTGCTCAAAAACAAATTCGAAATTTTGCTCAAAAACAACTAGAAAGTCTTCAAGATATTGAAGTTGAAACTTTACCAGGTGTGATTCTTGGTCATAAAAATATTCCTGTTCAGTCAGTTGGCTGTTATGTTCCAGGAGGAAAATTTCCTATGGTTGCCTCAGCTCACATGTCTGTTGTCACAGCAAAGGTAGCAGGGGTAAATAGGATAGTATCCACAGCTCCGGTAAATAATGGAAAACCTAATTCAGCCATTGTTGCTGCTATGCATCTTGCAGGAGCAAATGAAATTTATACTCTTGGTGGTGTTCAGGCGGTAGGAGCGTTAGCAATAGGAACAAAAAAAATTAAACCTGTTGATATGTTAGTAGGGCCTGGTAATGCGTACGTTGCAGAGGCAAAAAGACAACTCTTTGGAAGAGTTGGTATAGATTTGTTTGCGGGTCCAACTGAAACTTTAATTATAGCTGATGATACAGTTGATGGGGAAATATGTGCTACAGATTTATTAGGGCAGGCTGAGCATGGTTATAATTCTCCATGTATTCTTGTTACCAATTCAGAAGAATTGGCTTATGATACGATTGACCAAATTAATAAATTATTAAAAATTCTTCCGACCAGTGAGACTGCAAGTGAGAGTTGGAAAAATTTTGGTGAAGTAATATTATGTTCAAGTTATGATGAAATGTTGGATATTGCTAATGAAATTGCTTCAGAACATGTTCAAGTCATGACAAAAAAAGATGATTGGTTTTTATCTGAGTTAAAAAACTATGGAGCATTGTTCTTAGGACCAAGAACCAATGTGTCTAATGGCGATAAAGTTATTGGAACCAATCATACACTTCCAACAAAGAAAGCAGGTAGATATACAGGTGGATTATGGGTCGGTAAGTTTATTAAAACTCATACATATCAAAAAATACTATCTGATGAAGCGGCTGTTAATATTGCTGAATATTGTTCAAGATTGTGCATTTTAGAAGGTTTTGCAGGCCATGCAGAACAAGCGAATATCAGAATTAGAAGGTATGGAGGAAAAAATGTTCCTTATGGTAAGGCCTCAAAAAAATGAAATTACCCAAACCACCTTCCTTTAGGCTTGATGGAAAAAGAGCAATTGTGATTGGCGCAAGCAGTGGAATTGGTTTAGGTTGTTCAGTTGCGCTTGCGTCAGTCGGTGCTGAAGTAGTAGTTGCTGCGAGAAGAATGAATAAACTTAATGAACTGGTTGACTCAATTAATTCAAAAGGTTGGACGTCGAGTGCATATGAATTTGATGTAACCAAACCTCAGCAAATAAAAAACTTTTTTAAAATAAACCGTCCATTTGATATAGCTGTTTACAGTGCTGGAATGGCAAAACATTCAAATATTTTACAAACTAATGAAAAAGATTATGATGAAGTATTAGAGGTAAATATGAAAGGTGCATATTTTTTTGCGCAATCTTTTGCAAATTCCCTAGTGTCAGAGGACAAAAAAGGATCTTTGATTTTTATCTCTAGTCAGATGGCAAAGGTGGGCGGTATTGACAGATCAGTTTATAGTGGATCAAAGCATGCATTGGAAGGATTTCAGAAAACCATGGCAATAGAATGGGGTCCTTTTGGTATAAGAGTTAATTCTATTTGTCCGACATTTATTAAGACCGATTTAACAAAAAAAACTTTTTCTAACCCCGACCGCTTGAAGTGGATAGAAGAAAAAATTAAGATTGGAAGAATTGGAGAAATAGAAGATATTATGGGTGCTACAGTTTTTTTGGCTTCTGAAGCTTCATCTTTAATTACAGGAACATCTATTTTAGTAGATGGTGGTTGGACAGCTTCTTAACGCTGTATTTCTATTGGTAATTTTTTGGAAAATATTTTTTTAAAAAAATTAAAACTAAAAAAAAATTTAATTCTTGATGGTGGCACAGGAACTGAGATTGCTAGGTTGGGTGGTAAAGTTGATAGTGTGACATGGTCTTCATTGGCTAATATTACTGATCCTGAATTAATAAAGAAAATACATAAAAATTATATTAAGTCAGGTGTTGATATTATTACTACAAATACATTTTCATCATGCAGGCATGTTTTAGATGGCTCAGGTAATGGAAAAGACTTTATAGAAATAAATAAGTTGGCAGTCCAACATGCCAAGGAAGCAAGGCAATCTTTTTCTAACTCTAAAGAAATTATTATTGCTGGAAGCATTTCAAATACCCTTGCTTTGAAAAAGGGCTTAGGGTATCCAGACCCTGAATATATACCTTCTATAAAAAATGAAAAAAAAAATTATAGAGATATGGCCAATATTCTTGCAGATGAAGGTGTAGATGTTTTTTTTCTAGAAATGATGCTAGATGAGGAACATTCTTTTAGGCTTTTAGAAATAGTTAAAGAAATAGGATTGCCAGTTTGTGTTGGTTTGAGTTGTAGCGAGACTTTAGAAAATAAAATAGTTGGCTTTGATATTGAAATTGAAAGAAAATTTTCTCTAGATAAAAATTATATTAAAACAAAAAACTCAAGTTTAAATGATATAATAAATAAATTGAAAGTTTTGAGTCCTGATGTATTTGGAATAATGCATACAAATATACATACTACTAATAAAGCTCTTAAAATTTTAAAAGAAGAATGGAATGGTAAATTGATGGTTTACCCTGAAATAATAAGATATGACTATGATAGTGAAGAGTACATTAGTTACCTATCTCCTTATGAGTTCTCAAAAGAATGTAAGAGTTGGTTGAATCAAGGTATAAGTATTATAGGTGGTTGTTGTGGAACTACACCTGAACATATAAAAGAATTATTAAGTCCAATTTAAAAACAAATTGATTATGTTCCACAAAAAGTTTGAGTTACTTTTTCTTCAGGTTTAGCAAAAGGTGAATAAAATTCATCTTTTTCATTAACAGTAAATGGTTCAGATAATAATTTGTTAAATTTATCAAAATTCTTATAGTTATTTCCTTCAATAATATCGTTAATTACTGTTTCAACAAGGTGATTTCTTGGTATATAGACAGGGTTTATTTTATTCATCATCTCAAATGCTTTTGTAATTTCTTTATTTTCTTTTTTAATTCTTTTTGACCATTGGATAATCCAATCATCAATCTCCGAATTATTTGTATTTTTTGAAATATACCCTTGCCCTAGATTTCTAAATGTTTCAGTAAAGTCAAGTTTATAAAGTGACATTATTTTTAAAAGCTTATTAATAAGTTCTTCATCACTATTTTGAGGACTTATTAATCCTATTTTTCTTCTCATATCATCTAGCCAAACATCTTTGAATTGCTCAGGAAATTTATTAATAACTTCATTTGCTAATTCAACAGATTTATTTGTATCGTTATGAATTAATGGTAAAATCGATTCAGCAAATCTAGCAAGATTCCATTGAGCTATTCCTGGTTGGTTGTTAAATGAGTACCTTCCATGATAATCAATAGAACTAAAAACTTTATTTGGGTCATACTCATCTAGAAAAGCACATGGACCAAAATCTATTGTTTCACCAAATACAGAGGTATTATCAGTATTCATTACTCCGTGTATAAAGCCAACGCTCATCCACTTTGAAATAAGAGAAATTTGTTTTTTTTGCAATTCTTTTAATAAATCTAAATATGGATTTTCATTATGCTCAATATGTGGATAGAGTCTTTGTACTGTGTAATGGCAAAGTTTCTTTAAGCTATTAATATCATTTTTGGCTTGGCAATATTGAAATGTTCCTACTCTTATATGACTTGATGCTACTCTGGCAAGAATTCCCCCTGGAATTTTTCTATCTCTATTTACTGTTTCACCAGTTGATAATGCTGCTAACGACCTTGTTGACGGAATTGATAATGAATGCATAGCTTCACTAATTATGTATTCTCTAACTACTGGGCCAAGTGGTGACCTTCCATCACCGCCTCTAGAAAACATAGTCTTACCACTACCTTTAAGTTGTAAGTCTTTCAATTTTCCAAAATTATCCTTTAATTCGCCAAGTAATATTGCTCGCCCATCACCAAGAGAAGGAACAAAACTTCCAAATTGATGTCCAGCGTATGCTAATGCTATGGTTTTGGCATTATTAGGGACATAATTTCCAGATAGTAAAGTTGTTAAATCTTTTTGATCAATATTTGAGAGATTTAACTCGTCTGACAAAGTTTTATTTAATTTAATTATTTTTGGATTCCTTACGGTAGTTGGTTTTATTCGCTGAAATAATAAATCTGGTAAATTAATATAACTATTTGTAAAAGGCCAAAAATTCGGAAAATTTATACTTGTTTCTAGAGACATATTAAGATTTATACTTTAATTCCAAAAAAAGAACTTATTTTAATCATTAATAAATATAAAGCTATAGTTATTGAACAAGATATTAGTAAACTAATAAAAAAAGAAAAGTTATATTTTAAGCATATTGGAAAAAAAACAAAAAAAGGCAAAGATGGAATCACGAAGAATAATGTAGCATAAGAATGCTCAATAATTCTTTTAGGGTCATTTGTGTCTTGCCACAACCAAATTATTCCAATTATCGATATAAGGGGAAGAGAGGCAATCAGACCGCCTAATCCTGGATATTTTTTTGAAACCTCTGATATAATTGTTATCAAAAGCCCTGAAATTAAAAATTTTACAATTAAATATAGCATTTTATATAAATAATATTATTCTTATTGTGAATAAAGACCTAGTTTAGAGTATGTATAATGTATTTATTTTATTCGAATTTATATTAAATTACTATGTTAAAAAACAATGAATTTAAGTGATTATGATATTCAGAGATTAAAGCAGCTAATTGTTATTTATACTAAAGATAATTCATTATTAGCCAGAGATGAATCTGCTCACAGCAGTTTTTTATCAAATTCTGAATATACTTCGGATGAGCATAAAATTGCAATTTCTGCAATTAAAGAGAATGTACTTCAGGATATTTCTAATGAATTAGTAAAAAAATATAATGAAGAAGAAAAATTTCTTATTGAAAAAGAAAACTCATTTCATGGTTTAGACCTATTGACTGAAGCGTATGATATTTTTTCTTTTAATGAGAAAAAAGAGCTTCTTCCATTATTTTATAGTTTTGATTTAAGGCTTAATAAATCAATTTTTTTCGAAAATGAAAGTATCCGAGATCATTTTTTTAAATTATTTTTAATATTATTAAATAATGATAAATTATCATTAGATAAGGTAAAAAAACAATATTTGTACGATGAAAACTTTAGGTTTAATATTATGTACCCTATGTATGAAAAAATTATGTCACTTAGCATAATGATCTCTTAAAATGATATATTTGAGTATATTATGAAATTAATTACTTTTATAATTATATTTTTTCTTATTTTTCAAAATATAGTTTTTGCTTCAGTGAAAGAATACTATTGCACTAGTTCAAAAAAAAATAATTTTCAATTCCAAAATATTAGATTCCAAATTAATGAAATTATTGAAAAAGAAACAAAATTTTCAATGGCAAGTATAAGGGATATGTCTTCATATACTTTAAAAAAATGGAGTGATTGGTCATTTATTGATTTGGAAAATAATAATCGGTCGAGACTTGTATGGTATTCTTATAAAAAAACAAATGATAATGGAAATATATTAGTAACGCCAATTAATAGATTTAGGTTTGATCTTTCTGATTCAAGTTTAATTTTAGAAAGATCATATGAGCCTTTAGGTGTTTTATCTGCTCAATTAAGTAAATATTCTTGTGTGATTATTGAAGAACAGTTTTAATTTATTTGATTTTTAAATATTCGGTGCAAAAATAATAGATAGAATAATTGCTATAGTAATAACTAAAATCCAAATAAATTTATTAGGAGGTATTCTTTCTTTTAGCCATAACCAAGACAAAATCGAAGTAACTAGCGCAAAAGTAGAAAAACCGATTGTTGCTCCTATTCTACCATTATTAAGAGAGCCATATAAAAATGCTCCTAATGCAAGAGTTTCTAAAATAGCTTGAATTATAACTAGATATAGAATTTTCGCGTTAGGCCATATAAATTTTTTTTTTTTATAATATGTATAAGTAAAAAATAAGAAAATAAAGAAAAATGCGCTTAATCTATTAATATATAGAGATTGTTCCGCGCCTAGAAATTCGATTGATTCTTGTGCTAAGAAAAATCTTAGAGCAATTGTCAATCCTGCAGCTAATCCTAAAAATGCTGTATTACGTAACCAAGTATTGGAAAAGTTATTTTCATTGCCACTCTCATTGGTTTTAATTGATAACATAGTTATACCTATAAAAACTACAATTGAAGCAATTACCTGAGTGAAGGTAAAAAGTTCTCCAATAAAGATATTAATTAATACTAATATAACTGAGTAACTTGCTGTTGCAGGTGAGGCAACATAAACAGGTCCTCTAGCAAGAGCTTTATATAAAAATGCAACTGCAATTAAGTTTAAAAATCCTGAAATAATTGAGGTGATCCATCCATATAAATGCCATTGAGGCCATTCCCAACTATATAAAAACCATATAGTCATAATAAAAGAAGAAAAACCCATTATTATTAAAATAAGTATTGTAATAGATATTCTTTGGCTTGTTATCCTCGCTATTGTATCTGAAGTTCCAATTAACAATGCTCCAATAAGTCCCCAAGCTATAGCAATCATATATTTTCTGCCCTAAAAAGGTTCAAGTTTTTTAAGTTTAGGTATAACGGATTCACCAAACATCTTTATAGATCTCATAAGGTCATCCTCAGGTAAGTCAGAAAAATTAAACTCACCAAAAAATGTATTAAAATGCCCTGAGATTGCAGCAGCTTCAAGTTTTCTTATTACAGTTTTTGGCGAACCAATAAACATTAAATCATTTTCTAAAATATATTCAGGGTTGAAGATATTTTTCATTAGATCAGCTGTTTGCTTGTCTTTAGATAAGTTAATTCTTTTTTCAAAATTTGAGACTCTTTGCTCAAAACTTCCAATTTCAGGAGGCTCAAGTAATCCCTCATACGCTCTACTGGCTCTAAACAGGGCTGTATCAATTGCTTTTTGATCGGACTCATCAACATATACAACTGTTGAATAAGCAATATTAGGTTTTTGAGTCCAACCATTTTTGTTCCAATCTAACAAAAATTGTTGATATTTTTTATATGCAAGATTTCTTGGATAAACAAAAAAATATCCAGTATTAATGCCATGTTTTGCACAGTATTTTAAAGTTTCACTATCTCTAGATTGCATCCACAGAGGTGGATGTGGTTTTTGTAATGGTTTTACTGATAATCTAGCATTTTTTGTATTAAAAGAGTGACCGGTAAAATCGAAATAACTATCTTTTCCAAATGCTTTTTTCATATATTCTATAAACTCTAGAGTTGGAAGTTTTCTTTTATCATATTTGATATTAAACGGTTCAAAGTAAATAGGGTTTACCCCTGGAACAATACCTAGTTCAAATCTTCCATCAATCATTTGGTCAATAATCGCTATTTCTTCAACTAATCTTAAAGGGTTATAAAGAGGAACAATATAGCCCATGGGTCCAACTCTAATATTTTTTGTTTTTAATCCAGCAGCTGTTGCAAACAAGCTAGGTGAAGACATGAGGCTTTCATCTGGTCTAAAATGATGCTCAACACAAAAAGCATAGTCAAAACCTGTATTATCACAAATTTCTATTTCTCTCCAAAGTTGATTATACCTCTGAGCAGGATTTAGGGACGGTTTAGACCATACATGAGAAAAATGAGCAAATTTCATCACAATTCCTTTAAGTGGGTAGCTAAATATCTATTATTATAAAAGAATTTATATATAAAAAAATAAATAAGTATAGTTTTTGCTTTTAAATATATTTAATCAATTGTTAAATAAAAAATATATTAAGTAAAATGCTGAATAAAAAGGGTTTAACATGTCTGAATCAGATAAGATTAATTTTAATACACTCTCACTTCATGCAGGCCATAGGCCTGACCCTCTAACTGGTTCAAGAGCCGTTCCTATATATCAAACTACTTCATACGTTTTTGAAAATGTCGATCAGGCTGCATCATTATATAATTTGGAGCGAGCTGGTCATATTTATTCAAGAATTTCTAATCCAACAGTTTCTGTGCTAGAAGAGAGATTAGCTGCGTTAGAAGGTGGTGTTGGTTCAGTATGTACAGCAAGTGGTCAGGCTGCTCTTCATTTAGCAATTGCTACATTAATGGGAAGTGATTCTCATATAGTTGCTTCATCTGCATTATATGGAGGAACGCATTATTTATTAAACTACACTTTGCCTCGATTTGGAATAAAAACTACATATGTCCATCCTAGAGATTTAAAAGGTTTTGAAAATGCAATTAAACCAAACACCAAACTAATTTATGGAGAAACAATAGGTAATCCTGGTCTTGAAGTTTTTGATATCGAGTCTGTATCTGAGATCGCGCATAAAAAATCAATTCCTTTAATGGTTGATTCTACATTTACAACACCATATTTACTCAAGCCATTTGATTTAGGTGCAGATATAGTTATGCATTCTGTTACAAAGTTTTTAGGTGGTCATGGAGTTGCTATCGGTGGTGCGGTTATTGACGGTGGAAAATTTGATTGGGGTAGTGCTTCTAACTTTCCTACACTTAATGAACCATACGAAGGCTATCAAGGGTTGAATTTTTTTGAGGAATTTGGTCCAGCTGCTTTTATAATGAGAGCAAGGGCTGAAGGATTAAAGGATTTTGGTGCATGTATGAGTCCTGCAAACGCATTTTATATTATTCAAGGAGTTGAAACTTTATCCATTAGAATGAAGAAGCACTGTGAGAATGCTATTTTAATTGCTAATTATTTAGAGCAAAATGAGAATGTTTCTTGGGTAACTTATCCTGGTCTTAAAAGTCACCCTGATTATAAATTATCTGAAAAAATTCTTAAAAATGGTTTTGGGGCCATACTTACATTTGGAATTAAGGGTGGCAAAGGTGCCGGCAAAAAGTTTATTGAAAGATTGAAAGTTTTTTCACATCTAGCAAATATTGGTGATGCTAAATCTTTGGTAATTCATCCTGCAAGCACTACTCATCAACAAATGAATGCTGAGATGTTGAAGGCTGCTGGAATAGGTGAGGACCTAGTTAGATTATCAATAGGAATTGAAGATATTGATGACCTTAAAAGCGATCTTTCTCAAGCGCTTAAAGCATCACAAAGGTAATAAAATGTTTATAAAAATCAATCATGAAAATATTTTTTTTTCTACTGGTGGTAAGAAATTTGATAAAGAAAAAAAATGTATAATTTTTTTACACGGAGCGGCTATGGATCATACAGTGTGGTCGCAACAATCAAGATACTTCGCTCATAATGGCTATTCAGTTATTTCTTTGGACCTAAGGGGGCATGGAAAGTCGGAAGGTAATCCTTTCAAAAATATCATAGAGTCTGCAAATTGGATTAAAGAAATCATTAACTATCTTGATATAGATGATATAACAATTGTTGGGCATAGTTTAGGAGCATTAATTTCTCTAGAAGTATCAAAGCTGTGTTCGAATGTAATATCAGGGTTGGTAATGATTGGTATATCTCATCCCATGCTTGTAAGTAATGAATTATTAGATAGCGCTAAAAGTAATAGTATTGATGCTTTAAAATTCATTACTAAATGGGGTCATAGTAATACCTCCCACATTGGGCAAAATATTAATCCAGGAATTTGGTTAATAGGTAGCGCAATGAAGCTACTTCAATCAAGTAAAGCAGGAGTTCTTTATGCCGATTTATACTCGATTGTTAAGTATAATGAAGGAAAAAATAACTTTGACAATATTTTATGTCCTACTTTAGTTATATGCGGTACAGATGACATGATGACACCTCATAAAAACACTACAGTCCTTTTAGATAATATAAAAAAGGCAAAAAAAGTATTAATTTCTCATTGTGGTCACATGGCTATGATAGAACAACCTGATAAAGTAAGGTCAGAAATATCATTATTTCTTAATAATTTAAATAGTTTCAGTTAGTTGATTGTTGTTTATACTGCTTTTTGAATTAATATGAATATTTAAGTACGTACATTTTTAATTTGTAGTTTATTTTTTAATAGATAAATTTTTGTTAAATAAAATTATGTGTTCAAATTAGTATTTCTATTTTTTTATAGAATTTATTTAGGTTTAACTCTATAAGTAAAAATAATTTAATATATGAAAGCGTGTCTATTTTGAATATAACAGAATTAAAAAAAATAATTGAAAAGCAAAAAAACAAAGAAGGTGCTCTGTTGCCTGTTTTACACTCAATTAACGATTATTATGGCTTTATTGATAAAAAAGCTATACCAATAGTAGCTGCCGCCCTTAATCTTTCTGAAGCTGAAGTTTATGGAGTTATAACATTCTATCACGATTTTAAAAATGTTTTGCCAACAAAAAATATAATTAAGTTATGTATGGCAGAGGCATGTCAATCTATGGGTTGTGATAGTTTATTTGAAGAAATTTCTAATCATATAAAACATGATACTGATACATCAATACAAAAAATATATTGTTTAGGTAATTGTTCATTATCTCCTGCAGCAATAATAAATGAAAAATACTATGGTCGTCTAAATTTTAATAAAGTAATAGAAATATTAGAAGATGCGAATAAATAAAATATATATTTCAAATGATACGGCTGCATTATCCGTTGGATCGGATGAAACTACTTTGAAATTTTTATATGAACTAGAGAAAAAAAATAAAAAAATTGAGGTAATTAGGAATGGATCAAGAGGATTATTTTGGTTAGAGCCATTGGTAGAATTTGATACAGATGTTGGTAGAATTGGTTTCAAAAATGTAAGTTCAAATGATGTGTCTAATATATTGGAAGAAAAAAATAATCATCCATTATATATAGGCTTGGTAGAAGAATTAGGGTATTTGAAAAAACAAACAAGAATTACTTTTTCCAATTGTGGAAAGTATGACCCTCTATCTTTGAAAGACTATAGAGAAAATGGTGGTTTTAAAGGGCTATTGAATACTATAAAATTAGGAAATAGAAAAGCAATTGATACGATCACTAATTCTGGATTAAGAGGCAGAGGGGGTGCTGGTTTTCCTACAGGAATTAAATTAAAAACAGTTTTGGAAACTAATTCATTAAAAAAATATATTGTATGCAATGCTGACGAAGGTGATAGTGGAACCTATGCTGATAGATTGCTGATGGAAGGTGATCCATATTTATTGATTGAAGGAATGATTATTGCTGCAGTAGTAGTTGGGGCAGAAAAAGGATTTATTTATCTTAGATCTGAATATCCAGAAGCACACAAAAAGTTGGATAAAGCAATTAAAATAGCTTTAAAGGAAAACATTCTCGGTTCAAATATTTTGGGTAAAGGTATAAATTTTGATATTGAAATCAGGATGGGAGCAGGTGCATATATATGCGGTGAAGAAACTTCTCTTTTAGAAAGCCTGGAAGGTAAAAGAGGACAGATAAGATCTAAACCTCCTCTTCCCGCAATAAAAGGTTTGTTTGGATTTCCAACAGTAGTTAATAATGTAATTACCTTATCAACGCTTCCGACAATAATGACTAATGGATCAAAAAAATATTCATCTTTAGGTAGTAGAGATTCAAGAGGTACATTGACGATACAATTATCGGGAAATATTCGAAATGGAGGTTTGATTGAAGTTCCTTTTGGGGTTACTTTAAAGGAAATAATCGAAAATTATGGTGTAGGTACAATTAGCGGTAGACCCATTAAGGCGGTTCAAATTGGGGGTCCATTAGGGGCTTATTGGTCAAAAAAATATTTTGATACTCCCCTTGATTATGAGACTTTTCAGGAGAAAGGTGGAATGATAGGCCATGGAGGTGTGGTCATTTTTGATGATAGGGTTGACCTCAGGAAACAAGCCAAATTCGCGATGGAATTTTGCTCATTGGAGTCTTGTGGTAAATGTACTCCTTGTCGTATCGGGTCTATAAGAGGTAAGGAAATTATTGATAAAATAATTAAAGGTATAAATATTGATAAAAATATTATACTTTTAAATGATTTATGTGATGTTATGGAACATGGTTCTTTATGCGCGTTTGGTGGATTAATTCCTGTTCCAGTTAAAAGTGCAATAGAAAACTTTAAAGAAGATTTTATTTTTTAGGATTAGAGTTATAATGAAATTAGATAAAGACTTAGGAACACCACAAATCGAATCTACTGAAATTGTATCTTTAGAAATTGATGGTAAATCAATAAATGTTCCTCAAGGCACTTCAATTTTAAGAGCTGCTGCTGAAACTGGTATAGATATTCCAAAATTGTGCGCAACTGATAGTCTAGAACCATTTGGTTCATGTAGGCTTTGTTTAATTGAAATAGAAGGGGTTAAAGGTGTCCCTGCATCATGCACAACACCTGTCAAAAATGGGATGAAAGTAACGACTCAATCAAACAAACTTTCCAATATTAGAAGAGGGGTAATGGAATTATATATAAGTGATCACCCTCTTGATTGTCTTACTTGTTCAGCTAATGGTGATTGTGAATTACAAGATATGGCTGGAGCTGTTGGGTTAAGAGATGTTAGATATGGATTTAATGGTAAAAATCATTTGGATTTAGATATAGATGATAGCAATCCTTATTTTACGTTTGATCCATCTAAATGTATTGTCTGTTCAAGGTGTGTAAGGGCTTGTGAAGAACAACAGGGAACATTTGCTCTTACAATTGATGGAAGAGGTTTTGATTCTAAAGTTTCTGCAGGTAATAAAAATTTTCTTGATTCCGAATGTGTTTCTTGTGGTGCTTGTGTAAAAGCATGTCCAACAGCAACTTTAATTGAAAAAGATATTATAAAAAAAGGTCAACCAAATAGAAAGGTTGAAACTACGTGTGCATATTGCGGAGTAGGTTGTTCTTTCATTGCTGAATTACAGGGTGATGATGTTATTAGAATGACCCCAAATAAGAATGGAAAAGCAAATTTTGGTCATTCATGTGTTAAAGGAAGGTTTGCTTGGGGCTATGCAACCCATAAGGAGAGGGTAAAAACACCATTAATTAGGGAGTCAATTGAAGATGCATGGAGAGAAGTGTCATGGAAAGATGCTTTTGAACATGTGTCGAAAAAATTTAAAAATATTCAAAAAGATTTTGGTTTAAATTCAATTGGAGGTATTACAAGTTCTCGTTGTACTAATGAAGAAACTTATTTAGTTCAAAAACTTATAAGAACTGCATTTGGAAATAATAATACAGATACTTGTGCTAGAGTTTGTCACTCTCCTACTGGTTATGGATTAAAAACAACTTTTGGTACTTCAGCAGGAACTCAGGATTTTAAATCAGTTTTAGACTCAGACTTAATTATGGTCATTGGTGCTAATCCAACTGATGCCCATCCAGTTTTTGCATCATTAATGAAAAAGAAATTACGAAAAGGTGCAAAGCTAATTGTCATTGATCCTAGAAAAATTGATTTAGTTAAGAGCCCGCATGTAGAAGCTGCTTATCATTTGCAACTTCTTCCTGGTACAAATGTAGCTCTAATAAACTCAATTTCACACGTCATAGTAAGAGAAAATTTATTAGATAAAAAATTTATAAATGAGAGATGTGATCCAAACGAGTTTGAGCGTTGGCTAGATTTTATTGTTCAAGATAAAAATTCACCAGAGAATTTGGAAAAGGTTACTGGAGTGCCCGCTACAAAAGTAATAGAGGCAGCTAGACTTTATGCTAAATCAAATAATTCATCAATATATTATGGGTTGGGTGTAACAGAACATAGTCAGGGCACAACCATGGTAATGGGTATGGCAAATTTAGCCATGAGCACTGGAAATTTAGGAAGACAAGGTGTTGGTGTTAATCCTTTAAGAGGTCAAAATAATGTTCAAGGCGCGTGTGATATGGGCTCTTTTCCTCATGAGCTTCCAGGTTATAGACATGTTTCTGATAATAATGCAAGAAAAGCATTTGAGGATTTTTGGAAGGTTGAATTAGATAATGAACCAGGTTTAAGAATTCCAAATATGCTGGATGCTGCATTGGATGGTTCATTTAAGGGTATATATATACAAGGTGAGGATATAGCTCAATCCGACCCGAATACAAAACACGTTATTGCAGCCTTATCAGCAATGGAATGTGTGGTAGTTCAAGATTTATTTTTAAATGAGACAGCAAAATATGCCCACGTTTTTTTCCCTGGCTCATCTTTCTTAGAGAAAGATGGGACATTTACAAATGCTGAAAGAAGGATTTCAAGAGTAAGAGCGGCAATGAAGCCTCTTGCTGGTTTAGCGGATTGGGAAATTACAATGAATTTTTCTAAAGCTTTAGGTTACGAAATGCATTATCACCACCCTTCTGAAATAATGGATGAAATAGCTCATCTTACTCCCACTTTTTCTGGAGTCAGTTATAGTCTTTTAGATGAAGTTGGTAGTATTCAGTGGCCATGTAATGAAAATGCACCACATGGCACTCCTATTATGCATGTTGATAAATTTGTCCGGGGTTCAGGTCAATTTATGATTACTGATTACATACCAACGGATGAAAAGACAGGTCCTAGGTTTCCACTAATCTTAACTACTGGGAGAATATTATCTCAATATAATGTTGGGGTTCAATCACGCAGGACAAAAAATAATATATGGCATTTGGAAGATTTACTTGAGATAAGCCCATTTGATGCGGAAAATAGAGGCATAAATGATGGAGATTTTGTATCATTGCAAAGTAGAATGGGAGCAACAGAATTAAAAGCAAAAATTACAAGCAAATTACAACCTGGTGTTGTATATACTACTTTTCATCACCCTGAAACAGCTGCAAATGTAATAACTACAGAGTATTCTGACTGGGCAACTAATTGTCCAGAATATAAAGTTACTGCAGTTGAAGTAAGACTTAGTAATAAAAAGAATATACAAAAAGATGCTATTAATGTTGGTTTTATTAATAACCTAGGTTAAGAAACTGTTTGTAAATGGATAATTCTATAAATATTTCGCCAACAATTTTTTCAAAAGTAAAAAAATATTTTCTTGACGAGTTTGAAGAAGTAAACGACCAATTAGCAGTGGAAATTCCAGTTCTAATTAAATTTAATCATAGAAAGTATGTTGTTATGATGGCTAGTCCATCTGATTATGAAGAATTTGGAATAGGCTTCACATTATCTGAGGGTTTGATTAAAAATGTTGGGGATATAAAATCAATTAATCACTATAAAGTTGATAATGGTGTTTGTATTGATATAAATGTTTCAAGAGAGTGCCTTAGAAATATATTTGAAAATTATAGAAATCTAGATGGAAGAACTAGTTGTGGAATTTGTGGAATAAATGAAATTGATAAAGCATTAAGGAAACTTGATCCTATAAAAGAAAGTTTGTTTAAATTAAAATTAGAGTTTATATTTTCTGCATTAAATAGTTTGCCCAATATGCAGATTATAAATAGAGAGACTGGTTCAGTCCATGCTGCAGCTTTTTTTGATAATTCAGGTAAACTAATTTCAACTAAAGAGGATGTGGGACGACATAATGCTTTAGACAAACTCATTGGATATTTAGCTAAAAATAAATTAAATCCTTATAATGGGTTTATAATAATTACTAGTAGATGCAGCATGGAAATGGTCCAAAAAACAATCACAATAGGATGTCCTGTATTAGTTTCTGTATCTGCTCCAACTTCTTTAGCAATTGACATAGCAAATCAAAATAATTTGACTGTTTTGTCATTTGCAAGAAAAGAAAAAATAAATATATATTCTAATTCACATAGAATTGTGTGAAAGATGAATAAAAAAAAGTTAGTTTATATGATTAATCAAATTGCAAATTATTTTATTTCTTATTCAGAAGAAAAAGCTATAGATGCTACTATCAATCACATTGATCAATTTTGGGATAAAAGAATGAAAAAAGAAATAATTGATCATGCTAATAATAAAGGTGAAGGTTTAAATACCATAGCACTTAAAGCTGTTCAAAGATTAGTCATATAAAATTAAATCAGAGATCTTCACTTCTTGGATCTAAACTGTTAATTATTGAACTTGTTTTTGGCATTACAACAAAATCGGTTTGTTCTTCTGCTGATAATGTTTCTCTTTGAGACATTCTCCATAAAATAATTAATGAACTAATAACACCTATTATTGAGAAGAATATAAAAAGTCCATTATAATTTAGTATTTCTATCATTATAGACCCTGCTAAAGGCCCAATTATCGCCCCAATTCCAAAGGATATTACTAAGCCACTTGTAGCTGGTAGTAATTCGCTTTTTTCAAGATAGTCGTTTGTATAAGCTACTCCTAATGGGTACATTAAAGCTATTAAACCGCCAAAAACTACTGTTAAAAATAAAAAAATTAAAAAATTTGAATTAAAGAATACAATTAATAATGATGTTAAAATAATAAACAAAGCAACTCCTAACATAAATTTTCTTCTATCTTTACCATCCGATAGTTTCCCTATCGGCCATTGCAAAATTAATCCACCAATGGTTACACTGCTTATTAGATAAGAAATTTCAGCTCTATCAAGGTCAATCAATTGACCATAAACTGGTCCGATTCCGTAAAATGCACCACTTACAATGCCTCCCATTAAAGCAAAAGTCATCCCAGATGGGGATTTATTCCAAAGTTTCCTTAAACTAAATTTCTCAATTTTAATAATCTCAGGAGGGTCTAATTTTGTTAGTGCTATCGGTATTATTGCTAATGACATCAATATAGAAAAAATGATAAATATTGTGAATCCATACTGGTCTGGTATTTGTAAAATAAATTGTCCTAATCCACTAAATAGATAGACAGCAATAATATAAAAAGAAAAAATTTGCCCTCTATTTTTATTATCTGCTATTGAATTTAACCAACTTTCAATGCACATAAACATTCCAATAGCACATATACCAATTATAAATCGAAAAAACCCCCATATAATAAAATTTGATGTAAAAATATGTAATAATGTTATTGCTGACATAGTTGTACAAAAAACTACAAAAGATCTTATATGGCCAACTCTTTGGATTAACCTTTGAGTGAATGATGGGCCAATAACAAAGCCTAAATAATATTGAGACATTACAATACCAATTAACCAAGTCGAAATTTCTGCTTGGGATAAATTGACACTTATATAGGTCGGTAATGGACCATTACCCAGCATTAAAATTGCTATTCCTAAAAGCAAAGATGAGACTGGCAATAGGTTATTGTTCATGATTCACCAAAAAATATTAGGTGGTTTTTTTAAAGTAATAAATTTTATTATGCAAGTTATTTATTTTTTAATCTATGTTAAATATTTAAAAAACATATGCTCATATTTTCCACTTATTCCCTTTGCTCTAGATAATGGATAGAAAGCATCAGATCGATTAATCATTTGAAAATTTGATAAAGAATTAAAGTAGTGTCGTTCTGTAGTTGCTTTTATTACTCTTAGAGTTCCTTTTTCACCTTGAGGCATTCCATTCATGTTTTGGTTTAAATAAATATTTTTAGCAGAATTTTGAATTATACTAAGATAATTTTCTACGACATCAGGCTCCATTTCTTGGAAGCTAGCACTATTCCAAAATAAATCAAATTTGGAGGATTTAAGTAATGGAAATTGCCATGAGCCGAGCATATATATTTTTCCAGGAATTAATTTTGGTATTTTTTCCCATTTTCTAGTTTCTCTGTATGAAATCAAATCATTTGGAAATAATTTTTTTAGATATTGTTCGCAACAGTATATTTGAATAGGTAAGTCAAAGTTTAAATATGAGATTTGTGGGTGAAGAGTTTTAATTATATAAATTTGCTTGCCAATCCCAGAACCTAATTCAACTAATGTGCAAGCATTATTAAAGTTAAAAAAATTACTACAGTAAGAGTAATTCATATATTTAATTAAAGAATTATATGTATAATGAGAATTTCCAATTTTAAATCTATCTTGTGGGTAACCTATTTTACTAATGTTTATTTTCTCAATTGGTTGAGCTTTGGAAGATTCTCCATATAACTTTGCTATTCGAAAAGCTGTTTCTCTTAAGTCATCTAATGAAGTATTATAAAAATTTATTGCCCAGTCTGGATACTTGTGCATTAGATTTGTTATAAATAATGATGCAGAATTCCCTTTTTCAAACTCATTAATATCTTGTAATCTATAGAATCTATTAGTATCTATTTTTGGTCTTTCATCAACAGCGCCCATGGAAACTAGCCAAGGTATATTCTCTTCAGAGCATAATTTATAAATACTTCCATTAATTAGATCTTCGATAGATTGATCTTGATGAACTTTCCAGAAATTAGTTGGAAGATATTTTGTTGAACTTTCCAAACTATCTTTTAAAATTAGATTTAAAAGATTTTTGTCATCTTCTAATTCATAATTTTTATTAACATTATCTTTCTTATTTTTCATTTCAAACCTTAAGAGATATTATTTAAAATAAAAATAAATAGTTAATAAAGAATTAATGGAAAAATATGTGACAAAAATATCTTATGAATTTAATTTGGTTTACTGCTTATTTGGAACCCATAGTTAATCAAATTTTTTCTTAGTTTTGATATATGTTTTGGGCCTACCTCGCAGCAACCTCCAATAATTTTTGCGCCTGATTTAACCCATTTGATTGCAAATTCAGAGTATTTATCAGGGTTTAGGTCTTTCCTTTGTTCTAGGGAATCTACTGTACCACCTGGTAAAAGAGCTTCGATGGATGTAAAACCATTTGCATAAGCGCCTATAATTGGAAAATTTGATCTAAGTTCTTCAAAAGATGAATCTATAGCTTCTGGGATAGAACAATTTAATAAAATTGCTGCCACATTCAAATTTCTTAATTCTATAATTGCGTCAAAGAGTTTCTCTCCAGATCTAAGTTTTTTTGTGTTATCATCCTTGATAGAAAAGCTGACCCATATAGGCTTTGAAAAGCTATTAGCTGCTGTTACAGCAGCTTTAGCTTCATCAATTGAAGACATTGTTTCACAAATAAAAAAATCCACACCTTTTGACTGTATTGATGCAATTTCATAGTATTGATCAACTGATTTATTGAATATAGGAGCAGTTTCTGGTCTATAACTAGCAGTCAAAGGGGGGAGGCAACCGGCTATAGAAAGGTCTCCGTTATGAATATCAAATGTCTTATCTTTAGAATATTTTGCTATACTGAGCGCTTTATTTTGTAATGTTTCAAATAATTCTAATGAACTATCTCTTATCAATCTTTCTTGAGTCACAGCATAACTGTTTAAAGTAATAATTCTAGAACCTGCATGAATATAATCACAATGAACTTCACCAACTATTTCTGGTTCATCAAGTAAAACCTTTGCTGACCACATTGGATGAGGTTTTTGTTTGGATTTTTTTAGAAGCTCCTGCCCCATTCCACCATCTAATAAAGCTACTTTTACCATAATAATATATATTATCCCACTTAAGTTAATAAATTTTTATCTAATATAAAAATAAATGTAACTTTTGTATTTTGAAAGTATTATTTTCATATAAATTAGTGTATTTAGTGTTTTATGGATAATATAAATAAAAAAAATAGTAAATTGAGAGAATCGCTATCTCATAAAAATTTTGTTATAACTGCTGAGACGACACCTAAAACAAATACAGATTTAAATGCTTCATTAGAAAAAGTACTTTGCTTAAAGGGTCTTGCTGATGCAGTAAATATAACTGATGGAGCAGGTGCAAAATCACATCTTTCTAGTATTGTTTTATCTGGTGCAATGAAATCAAATGGGATTGATCCAATTATTCAAATTACATTAAGAGATAAAAATAGGATTGCATTACAAAGTGATTTAATAGGAGCATCTGCGTTAGGTGTTTCAAATGTATTAGTTCTTACTGGAGATCCTGCAGAAGTTGGTGATGAAAAAGAAGCCAAGTTTGTTGGTGACTTTGAAGGCTCAACAGACTTAATTGCATTAATAAAAAAAATTAATGATACTGGAAATTTAAATTCTGGTAGAAAAATTAATAACCCTCCAGAATTTTTGATTGGTGCAGCAGATGCTCCATTTTCACCACCGATTGATTGGAAACCAGAAAAATTAATAGCTAAAGTAGAATCTGGGGCACAATTCTTCCAAACCCAATACTGCTTTGATATGGACGTATGTAAAAAATACTTTTCTATTCTATCAGACTTTGGTCTACTTGAATCTGCTCATTTTTTGGTTGGAATTGGCCCATTTTCATCAAGTAAGCAAGCTAAATGGATGCATGAAAACCTTCCAGGTGTAGAAGTCCCTGATAAAATATTAGACATGCTTGGTAGGTCTAAAGATGAAAAAGCTGATGGAAAGAAAATTTGTTTAGAACTTCTACATGAACTCCAGGAAATCAGCGGAGTTTCTGGTGCTCATATTATGGGGCCTGGACAGGAACAAAGTGTTGCTGAAATAATTCAGGCTTATGGAAAATAATTTTTTTACTTTCTTGATATAACTGATACAAGACTTTTTGTTGTTATTGAGCCAATTACAGATGAATTTTCTTTTACAAGTGCAGAATTCACATCAGCATTAATTAATTTTTCAATAGCTTCTTCAACTGTTGTATTAGCGTCAAGTGTGTAATCAGATGAGGCAGGACCTTCCTCAACAATGTGTTTTACTTGAACGATCTTTCCTCTGTTAATATCCTTGGTAAAATCAGTTACATATTTATCTATTGGTTTTAAAATAATTTCTTGCGGACTTCCTTGCTGAATCATTTCTCCACCTCTTAGGATAACAATATTATCTCCAAGTTTAAGTGCTTCATCTAAATCATGGGTAATAAAAACTATAGTTTTATTGAGTTCTGTTTGAAGTTCTAATAATATATTTTGCATATCTGATCTAATTAATGGATCTAAGGCAGAAAATGCTTCATCCATTAAGAGAATATCTGGATTAGTAGCTAAAGCTCTAATTAAACCAACTCTTTGTTGCATTCCCCCAGATAGTTGTGCTGGGTAATGATTTTCAAATCCTCCCAAACCTACACGTTCAATCCAGTCAGCGGATATTTTTGTAATTTCATCGTGACCTTTAGATTGAATTTTTAGGCCATAGGAAACATTTTCAATAACAGTTCTATGGGGAAAAAGAGAAAATTTTTGAAAAACCATCGAAGTTTTAAAACGTCTAAAGTTTATTAGCTTTTTTTGCTGCATGGCTAGCACATCTTCACCATCAACAATTATTTCACCCGATGTAGGTTCAATTAATCTATTTATATGACGAATAAGTGTTGATTTTCCAGCACCAGAAAGTCCCATTACAACCTGAATTCCACAAGATGGTATATCAATATTTATATCTTGAAGCCCAACAGTATGATTATATTTTTCAAGAAGTTCTTCTTTTGAGATACCAGATTTTACCTTTTCAAGCATTGATTTAGGGCTTGGTCCAAAGATTTTATAGAGGTCTTTAATCTCAATTTTAGTATTAGTTGCTATTATTCTTCTCCCTATGCTTTTGCAACCTTTGACCAAATTTTTGAGATACACGGTCAAAAATTATTGCAATTGAAACAATAGCAAGACCATTCATTAGTCCAACCGCTAGATATTGGTTTGATACTGCTCTTAGAACCTGCTGTCCTAATCCAGCCATTCCGATCATTGCTGCAATCACTACCATCGCTAATGCCATCATTATTGTTTGATTGACTCCAGCAAAAATATTTGGGAGGGCTAATGGAATTTGAATTCCAAATAATTTTTGCCAATAATTTGCTCCAAATGCTTCCGCTGCTTCCAAAACATCTCTATCAACTAGTCTAATGCCGAGGTTTGTAAGTCTTACAATTGGAGGAATTGCATAAATACAAACAGCAATTAAACCTGGAACTTTTCCTATACCTAGTAGCATTACCACAGGTATTAAATAAACAAAACTTGGGATGGTTTGCATTATATCGAGAATGGGAGTTATAGCAGATTGAACTCGGTCTGATTTTGCCATCCACATACCTAGTGGTATTCCAATTGTAATACATAAAATTGTTGATACAGAAATAATTGCAAGAGTTTTCATAGTATCTTGCCACATTCCAAAGTAGCCTATTAGTAAGAATGCTGAAACTGAACCAATAACTACAAAAATACTCCTTGCTCCCAACCAAGCTAATAAACCAATTACCAAAATAATTATTGGCCATGGAGCAGCGATTAAAAGTTTTTCAAACCAAACTAGAAAGTATAAAAGTGGTTCAAAAAATGCTTCTAAGTTATCACCATAAGAGCGAGAAAAACCTCTGAATCCTAAGTCTATTGCTATCTTCAATTCTCGCAGACCCTTACGGTCCATTGAAGGAAACTCTTCTAGAAATTCCATTTTATTTAATTATTTAAAACAAGTTTTTATAAATGAAGGGCCTACTGAATAAACAGCAGGCCCTAAACAAATAAAATTACAAACTAAAGTGAAGCTTTGACTTTAGCAGCTACATCTGCAGGAACCCATTTGGTCCAAATGTCTTCATGTTTACGAAGAAATTCAATAGCTGCATCAGCACCATCTGCTTTGTTTTCTTGCATATAAACAAGCATGGAGTTCATTACTGCACCTGGATAAGTTCTAGCTTTGAAATATGCGGTTGCAGCTGCACCACCTTTCTTTTTAAAACCATCAGTCATTAGTGTGTGAACAACAGATACTGTCCAAGAAGAGGGTTTTGGTTTTGCGCATTCACCTTCAGGTTTTGAAATACAGCTATCCCAATGTTCTTTTC